>Ga0207891_1000027_pt1 | contig 234281 bp, 228 predicted proteins | sample LinPmetageLP50_FD_184061 | JGI IMG/M metagenome (GOLD analysis project Ga0207891, IMG submission 184061) | Marine viral communities from the Pacific Ocean - LP-50 (SPAdes) | ecosystem: Environmental > Aquatic > Marine > Oceanic | place: Pacific Ocean | collected 2011-08-27
GAATGCCGCCACGTGAGTGGACCATGGCTAAGGCTCAGTTTGCCGTAATCTTCGGTGAACGCTTCATCAAAGCCATGGCGGCGTAATGTTAAACCGCCCGCCCACACACGAAATTACTGACAGTCCCCACCCTCACCCAGCTACGCCTAGGCAGCAAGCTGCCAAGTCTCCACATCCCTCTCCCTCACGGGAGAGGGGAGAAGGACGGGAGAGGGCACTTAACACCCCGACAAAACCATGATAGCGCCCCCCAATCGAAACGCTCTTCCTCTTGATCGGCCTCGCCCTCGCGGCCACCGGCCTGGCGCTGATGATACGCAGCGATCTGCTGTTCATCCGCAACGGCACCCGCCGCGTACCGGCGCAGATCGTCCGCCACCAGCTCAAAAAGCGCGGCGGCGCGACGCTGTATAGCGCGGTGCTGCTGGTGCCCGACGAGCGCGGCGGCTTTATCGAGGTCCGCGACCCGCTGACCACGCCCTTCCCGACCCCGGTGATCGGCGAGCGCCTCACCGTCGTCCACCCGACCGGCTACCCGGCAAGAGCGCGCATCCCCTATCCGTGGTTCCGGGCGGGGGTGTACGGAGTGCTGGGCTATGGGTTTGTGGTGTGCCTGTTGGGGGTTACGGGGTTGGGGTGATTAGCGCGGATCAGATTGATCTGTTTGCATCATCAGAAGTTTATGGCGATGTTTCAGGCTTTGCTGCAGCCCAGATATTCTTAATAAACTCCCGAGCTTCCCGCAATTCCGGATCATTAGACAAGTCACGTTCTTCCAAAACTTTCTCGACAAATCTCGGACCATGGGAACCAATACCTCGGCAAAACCCTTCGATTTCGCCTACCGGAACTATCCACAGCCTTCGTTTTCTGCACTCGGCATTCAATGCGTCAAAATGTTTAATTGGTTCGCCCGCTGGAAACGCTGTGCGCCCGCTTCTTTTAATTGCGCTCCAAGGCGAGATTGTCTTGAACACATTTTTAATCTCTCGCTCGCACTCCTCAGGAAACTCCTTAGTTCCCGTAATACCTTCAAGTTGCTTCGTAATCAGACCTACAACCTGTTCAGCATTCATCGGAGGGCGTTGCTTTAGAACCGTTTCGAGAATGGCCTTCCAATGTTTTTCCAAATCACCCCAAGTTCCTCCTAACTTTTCAAACAAGTTCTTGAAGGTGGCATTGTCGTTGATAATATCTATGTCAGCGATAACCGAGACAGGCACATCGAGCGACATTAGCGTTTCGGCAAGTTTTGCCATCCGATGTTTACCGGCAGTATGAATGAACAGGACGTCCGGTCGACGGTCACCAGAAATCGAAGGTAGGTTCAAGATCGACTGATAGAACATACAGTCCGCATCAGCCTCACAGATGATAACATGCTCAAAGAAAATGCCCTCGAACACGCGAGAGAAGCGAGCCAAAGTATCTTTGGCTACTGCCTTTGTTTGCTCTTTGTCGAGTTCCTTTATGTGATTTACATCGCCTTCGCGGCGCAAGCGAACGATGCGAACTTTGTCCGAGCCGCCCTCGACCAATCCGTCCAAAACGTCGGTACTGTGCGTAGAAATGAAGAGTTGTGAATTACTGGGCCTATTCTCTGCAATGTAACGGCCAAGAAGACGCGCCTGAGGTGGGTGGAGAAAGGCTTCGGGCTCGTCAAGAAATTGGATGGAGTGTGTTTGCCCCACCAGCACGTTCATAATCACGGCGGCAAAGCTACGCATACCGTCACCCTGTAATTCTAACGCCACATTCGAACTTAGCAACGCCTCAACAAACTCTCGACAGAGCTCATCCTTGCCCTCGGGAACCAATGGCTTCTGCCCGACGTAAAGCGGAAAACTGCTTCCGCCACCGCGGAAGGGAGTGAGGTCTTTTCCGAATGCATGGTGGAACTTGTCGCTGATTTGCTTCGACAAATCCTCATCCATCAGCAGTAAGTGAATTGGATGTGTTGGCGGAGCACGAAATAGCTCAAGAGCCGGCGCGGGGTTGGAATCCTGCAGACGACTTTCGGTATTCATTCTTTTGGCAAAAAAGGGTGCAACTGGATGGCGGTCTATTGGTTTATCGAAGAAGCCTATATGACCATGGAAGATATTGTATCCGATCCCCCCGTAATGTAGATTGGTTTTGTCGCTAGACTTCTGAGATTTGGCTTCAAGGTATGATTTTAGATCGGCACTCGTGCCTACCTTGTCGAGCGTTGCATCTTTGACGACGACCCCACCTTCGGACTTTGCAATCCAAGCCTCTAACTCTCGTAAAGCCGCACTTTTGCCAGCGTTGTTCGGCCCGACGAAAACTACTATATCATCGGGTTCCAAGATGAGTTTGGTCCCATCGGAAAATGTAATGGTTTCAAACGATAAACGAGGAAGTACAAATTCATCCTCGCAGCTATTTGATTCACCCTTTGGCATTTTCCCGTTCATAGCTCCTCCCTCGGCCTAATCCGTCGACGACGATTCACAAACGATCGTGGCGGAGGTATTACGTAAGCTGGAGAACGAATTGACGCAACTGAATAGCCGAGCCAGCCGGGGCTGCCTATGACCTATAAATGGCGGAGGAGACAGACTACGCTCGATAATCCGCAATTATAGCATCGACGAGGTTGAGGTCAGATGTCATGACACATATTGCCTTTCCTACAATAAACCAAATCGGTTATATTTACTCCCTTTAACAGACCATTTCTGACCCGCCACACCACAATGCCGCGGCCTGGATGGTCCCTTATAAGGAGTAAAACCTATGACATTTCAGGATGAATTTATTCACCGCCTGCGGGTGGTGCGGGGTGAGGCAGAGGGGGATGGCCCTTCGACAGGCTCAGGGCGAACGGGCGAGAGGGAGAGTCGTCATCCTGAATTTATTTCAGGACCTCCCGAGGTTGAACCGGAAGATCGGGGGGAGAGGGACGAGGTCCTGAAACGAGTTCAGGATGACGATTCTATGCGGATGCAGGGTGATAGCGGAGAGCACACTCGTCATTGCGAGGAGCGTAGCGAAGCAATCCAGAGCGCCGCTCGCCGCCCTGGATTGCTTCGCTCCGCTCGCAATGACGAAGAGGGAACGGTTCGGGGTGACGATGCGGTGTCGGGTCAGGGTGATGAACACACTCCGGACAAATCCGTTCGTCTCGAGCGTAGTCGAGAGACTGGTGATGGCGGAGGGGTGTCTCGACTTCGCTCGACACGAACGGATGGGTCTGACGGTGATGATAATGCCGTTCGTCCTGAGCTTGTCGAAGGACAGTGTTCGGACGATAGGCGTCCTTCGACAGGCTCAGGACGAACGGAATCAGCCAACACCCCCTCCCCCACAACCCGCCACGACGGCTGGCACCGGGACCTGCGCGTGAAATTCCTCGAGGCCCTCGCGCAGACCGGCAATGTCCAGGCGTCGGCCTATTTTGTCCAGCGCACCCGCCAGTCGGCCTATGACCTGAAACGGCGCGATCCGGATTTTGCGCGGGCGTGGCTGGCGGCATTGGTGCTGGCGCGGGAGGAGGCGCAGGACAAGTTGCAGGAGCGGGCGATCGAGGGCGTCGAGGAGGAGGTCTTCTATCATGGCGAGGTGGTGGCGACGCGGCGGCGCTATGACAGCCGGCTGCTGCTGGCGTTGCTGGCGCGGCTCGACAAGATCGCCGCGCAGATCCCGGCGCAACGCGGGGCGGCGCGCTTCGGCGATATGCTCGACGCGATTGGCAAGGGTGAAGACACCGCCCCGCTGATCGCCACGCCGACTGAGGAGGAGCTGGCAATCCAGGCCGCCGAAGCCGAAGCGCGCGGCTGGCCGGCACCGGAGGAAGACAAGGGCGAGGAATTTTACGCGGTCAGCTTCCCCTACCAGGACGGCCCGCCCGACTATTACCGCATGACCCCCGAGGAAGCCGCCGAAATGCAACGCGAGGTCCCCGGCCTGACCGCGACGCCCACCGGCACGCGCGACGAAGCGGTGATCAACGCCCTGCCCTGCCACGCGGACGCGATGCGCGCGTTCCAGCGGGACGAGGGGGAGAAGGGAAAAAATCTATAACAGTGTAAAGTTTGTAAAGTTCGCGTGACGTGATGGAGAAACGTCATCCTGAACTTGTTTCAGGACCCCGGCCGTCCAAGCCGGAAGTTGGTGGCAAGCGGGATGAGGTCCTGAAATGAATTCAGGATGACGATTATATGCGGGTGCAGGGCGAAGGTGATCCCGACCGTCATTGCGAGGAGCGTAGCGACGCGGCAATCCAGAGCGCCGCTCGCCGCACTGGATTGCTTCGCTACGCTCGCAATGACGAATGGTCCCATAATCACCGTTCGTCCTGAGCCTGTCGAAGGACAGCCCCCGTCAGTAAGCCGGGTTATGCTCGTACAGAAAGGATTCGATCGACTGCAGCAACAACAACCGGTCGGCGCCGCGGGAGAAATAATGATCGGCTTCGGGCAGGGAGACAAAGTCCACCGTCTTGTTCTCCTTGGTCATCGCCTTGTACATTTTTTCCGACTGTACATGATCGACGGTAATGTCTTTCTTGCCGTGAATCAGCAGCAAGGGCGTCTTGATCCGGTCGATCGCATAAAGCGGCGAAACCGCCTTGAAATCGGGTGTCAATTTCTTCCACTGGTTGCGGTAGAGCCGCTCGCGGATCGATCCGCCAAAATCATTCACTTCGCGGCGGAGGGCGGACACGCCCGCGATCGAGACGGCGCAGCGATATTGATCGGGGTCTTTGACAATACCCCACATCGCCGCATAGCCGCCGTAGGACGCGCCGATGATGCAGACTCTGGCAGGATCGGCAATCTTCTCGTCGACCGCCCATTGCACGGCGTCGGAAATGTCATCCTGCATGGCAAAGCCCATCTGGCCCTGGCCTTTTTTGACGAAAGCATCGCCATAGCCGGTGGAACCGCGGAAATTGGGCTGGATCACCGCATAGCCACGGTCGGCGAGAAACTGGACCCAGTAATCATAGACCAGACTGTCATGCCCCCACGGCCCGCCATGCGGCATGACGATAAGCGGCAGGTCCCTGGCTTCGCGGCCCTTGGGCAGGGTCAGCACTCCCTCGATATCCAGACCGTCGCGCGCCTTATACTGGATATATTTTGCCCGGGCGAGACGGCGATTACCGATCGCGTTGTTAATCTCGGCAAATTTCGACAGACTCCCTGTTCGGGCATCCAGAAAATAGAGCAACCCCGGATTATCGGGAGTCCCGATACGGACGAGCATCTTGCTCTGATCGCGACTGACGCTGATGATCCGAGCATCGGCGTTGGCCGTTGCCTCGTCGAGCAACTTCTGCGCCGCCTGCATCCCGGGATCAAGCCAGTCGACCGTATCATTCTTGTCGGCCAGCACTACGCCGAGGATTTTGGAGCCGTCATAGGACAATCTGACATCGGCAACGTCGCCATCGCTCGATTCGTAAACGGTCCGAACATCTTCACCCGTCAGGATATTGCGTTCGATGATGACCGACTTCCCCTGCGCATTCTCCTTGATCAGAAGCCCGTTGTCGGTGCCGGGAATGAACATGAACGGGACATCGAGGGATTCTTCCTCGCCAAGATCGGCGCGATCCATGGTCTTGAAACTCTTGCTGCCTTCCTCGGCGTAGAGCAAACGGGAGGTCTGGTCATGATCCTTGTAGCCAACACCGATCCTTACGTTCCCTCTATGGTCGGCTCCCCAATCCATGACAGATTGCCTGCCCGTAATGATTCTGCGGGTCTTGCCGGTTTCGACGTTCACGCGGTAAACGGGAGGCCAGAATGCGGGTGAGTTGGAATAGATGGACCCCTGGGCGGCGACCAGAATTTCCGCTGATCCGTCTGATGGCGTCCAGACAACATTTGACGCATTCTGTCCGCCCCTGTCCCATAATAGCTTGGTTACATTTCCCGACCTGCGGTTCACGGCGAATATGCGGGAAATATACCAGCTGTCCGTCGTTACCCGTTGCAGGCCGTATATGTTGACGAGAATATTATCATCATTGATCCAGCGAATACCGCTGATCTCGGTCTCTTCCGGGACCCGAAACAAAGAGGAGTTGCTTTGGTCGAAATTGACCGGCGATATCAATATATGTTGCTCGCCGCCGATCGCGAAAACGCCGGCAAAATGCGTACCGTCCGGGGACAGGCTGACCTGCTCGATGAACGGCATTTTTGCAAAGGCTTCAACCGGCAGCTGCTGTGGCGCGGGAGCGGTTTTCTGGACGGGAGCGCTTTCGGCTTTCTCGACTGCCGCTGCATCCGGCGCAACCGTTGCAGCCGGCCCATCAGCCACCTGTCCATTCGCCGCCGTCAACAGCGCCGCCACCCATAAACCAATCATTCCGAGCCCCCTCAAGAAATTCCCTTTGGACAAGAGCTTAACAATAGTCGGCCGCGGTTCAACTGTAGAAACAGAAAAGACTGCGATTTATTTGAAAATAATTCGCGAATTATTCGTAAGCCACCCCGAACAGATCATGTTCGTCGGCATCCTCGATCACCGCGTCAACAATATCGCCGACCGACAGGCTGGCTGGAACATTGCGCAGGAAGACATTGCCGTCGATCTCCGGCGCATCGGCTTCGCTGCGCGCGGTGGCGCCAACATCGCCGTCCTCGTCGGGCTCGCCGATCTCGTCGATGATCACCGGGAGAGTGCGGCCAACCTTGGCCTGCAGCTTGGCGGCGCTGATCCGGGCGGTCACTTCCATGATCCGCTGGTATCGCTCTTCCTTGACCTCTTCGGGCAATGCGCCGTCGAGCAGGTTGGCCGCGGCGCCTTCGACCGGTTCAAAGCGGAACGCGCCGACGCGGTCGAGCTGCGCTTCCTCGAGCCAGTCGAGGAGATATTTGAAGTCGTCTTCGGTCTCTCCGGGAAAGCCGACGACAAAAGTCGAACGGATGGTGAGGTCGGGGCAGATGTCGCGCCAGCTCTTGACCCGCTGCAGCACCTTGGCCTCGTTGGCCGGGCGCTTCATGCGTTTCAATACATTGGGCGCGGCGTGCTGAAACGGGATGTCGAGATAGGGCGTGATCTTGCGCTCGGCCATCAACGGGATGACCTTGTCGACATGCGGATAGGGATAGACATAGTGAAGCCGGGTCCACACGCCCTTGCCTTCCGGGGTCCGCAGCTCGCCGAGTGCAGCGGCGAGATCGGTCATATGGGCGCGCACTTCGCGGCCCTGCCCGGTCGGTCCGTTCCACTGGCGGGACTGGTGGCGGATATCGACGCCGTAAGCCGAGGTGTCCTGGCTGATCACCAGCAATTCCTTGGTGCCGGCTTCAACCAGCTTCTCCGCTTCGCGCAGGATCGCGTCGGGACGGCGGCTGACAAGGTCACCGCGCAGGCTGGGGATGATGCAGAAGGAACAGCGGTGGTTGCAGCCTTCGCTGATCTTGAGATAGCTGTAATGGCGCGGCGTCAGCTTGAGCCCAGCTTCGGGTATCAGATCGACGAACGCGCCGCGGGCTGCCGGAGCCGCAGCATGGACCGCAGTGACCACATCCTCGTACTGGTGCGCGCCGGTAACGGCGAGGACATCGGGGAAGCGCTTCATGATCACATCGGCTTCATTGCCCATGCAGCCGGTGACAATCACCCGGCCATTCTCGGCCATCGCCTCGCCAATCGCCTCGAGGCTCTCCTCCTTGGCGCTGTCGAGAAAACCGCAGGTGTTGACCAGCACCACGTCGGCACCGGCATAGTCCGCCGACATGTCATAGCCGTCGGACCGCAGCTGCGTCAGAATGCGCTCGCTGTCGACCAGTGCCTTGGGACAGCCGAGCGAGACCATGCCCACTTTGGGCGGAGAAGGAATTTGGGTTGCCATATGGCGCGGCCTTTAGTCCTGTTTGGCCGGCGAGTCACGATCAATGTTCGGCGGCATCGTGACCGGCCTCGTGCCCCGGCGCAGGTCGGAGCCCATCTCGGACAGGTCAATCTTTCGCCATGGCTGAAAGGCGAGGCTCAGCGACGCCCAATCGCGCACCAATTGTCGAAACAGCCAGATTCGGCTATAAAACAGCCGCTCGGCCTGGGCCGAGGAACAGGAGGAGGATGAAATGAACATATTCGACGTAAACTGGATTGCGGTCGTTGTAGCCGCGCTGGCGGGCTTTCTGGTCGGCGGCATCTGGTATGGCCCGGTGATGGGCAAGCGATGGATGGGCGCGGTAGGCCTGACAGAGGAGCAGATCAAATCCGGCAGCATGGGCATGATCTATGGCGGCGCCTTCGCGTTCAGCTTGGTCGCGTCGTGGACTCTGGCCCACACCTTCGCGACCTATGCGGTGGATCTGGACTTTGGCACAAAAGTGCTGACCGCCTTCGGGATCGCGCTAGGCTTTATCGTCCCGGCAATAGGGACCAACTATCTCTTCTCGCAGAAAAGCAAGACGCTGTTCTTCATCGATGCGGGCTACTGGCTGCTCTTCTATAGCGCCATGGGTGTCGTGCACGCCTGGTTTAGTCAATGAATAAAAGGAGTTAACGACAATATTGAATGATCTGACTGGAGGAAAAGTCGCCGGGGTCACCAACAAATGGGAGGGAGAGGCAACTCCCGGCTCATCCTAACAATGATCGAACCGGAAAACCGTTCCACTCGGGACGAAAAATCTTGGGATATTGAACGATATGCCATGTCCATGCGTTGGCCTTGCATCAAACCCCGATGCAACAGCTGGAGCAACAGAATGGAACTGGTCGACATATTGCGATGGACCGCAAGTATCAGCGGCATGATCGCCGCCGCCATGGTCTCGCTCAACGCTGGGGCAAAGATTACCGGATGGGGCTTTGTGCTGTTCTGCGGATCGTCGGTCGTCTGGGTGACATCATCGCTGCTAGACGGCAACAACCCGCTGGCGGTGCAGAATGTCGTGCTGCTGGGGATCAACCTGTTCGGCGTCTATCGTTATCTCTGGCGCAAGCCAAAGGAAAAGGCGGCGGATTGAACCGGCTAACCGCTCAGGTCCGCCCGGCGAGCGTGTCGGCGATGATCCGCCAGACCCGCGGATTGAAGCCCAACCCCATATGGCCGCCATCGACGCGGATGTTTCGGGCCTGCGGATTGTAGATGTCTTTGGCGATTTCGGGTCCAACGATACCGTCGCGGTTGGAATAGAGCACGGTCAGCGGTTGGTCGAAGCCGATGCTGTTGCGTTGATGGACTTCGCGTTCCAACTGGTCGAGCTGGATATTGGCGGACCTGGCGTAGCGCTGGCCAGGTGTGGTATATTTGGGGCCCCCGATGATCGGCGTGCCCATGGTGATCACCTCGCGCACGAGATGCGGTGTCAAGCGAGCGGTCTCCCGCGCGATAAGCCCGCCGAGTGACCAGCCGATCAACGTGAGCGGCTGCTCGCCATTGGCGGCGAACCGCTCCTCGGCGACCGTGGTAAATCGCGCAATATCGCGGTCCACAGAACCCTTGTTGCGGCCAAGCGACCAGTCGGCGACGTCATAGTTGATCCGCCCCAGAAAGCCTTCCAGCGGCCGCATCGACAATTCGCTGCCCCCATATCCGGGGATCAGATAGATTGGTCGACCATCACCGCGCGGTGCTGTCACGAGACGCGGCCATTGCAGGCCGAAGCGCATCAGATCGAGCGGCAGCGCCAGTTCTCCCAGCTGCGCCAGTCGGTGCGGCGGACGAAGTCCGGTGGGCATTGAAATCGTGTCGGCCATCAGCAAGCTCCGTGAATGAGCGGCCAAGATAGTCGTTTATCTCGCAGGTGCAACATGAACCAGCGGACAGGCCTGCTCAGGCGTCTTCCTTGCCCGCCGCCTCGGCGCCATTGCCGGGAATAATCTCGACGATGATATCGCCGGCCTCCAGCAGACTCGCTTCCGGCTCCCAGAAACCGAACACCGCGTCACCCCGATAGATACGCACGCCAAGCCCGGCGCCGACCACTTCGCTCATCGCCATACCGACCTCGTCTTCGGTTACCGACCGCTGGACCAGTTTGACCCGGCCGGTGGCGGAAGCAAGGTCGCTGAGATAGTCGGAAATCTTGGCGCCTTCGCAACTGCCAGCGAGCAGCAGGCCCGCAAAACTTACCGGGTTGATAACAGTCGTCGCTCCGGCTTGACGCGCCAGCAGCTCGTTATCCGCCGCCTTGATCGAAACGCTGATCGGCAAATGATAGGCGAGATGCCGGGCGGTGAGGACGATCAAAATGCTGGTGTCATCGCGTCCAGCCGAGACAATCATCGACCGGGCCCGCGAGATTTTGACATTCATCAGCGCATTATCCCGGGTTGCATCACCATTGATCACGGCGCAGCCAAGCTTTTCGGCTTGCGACAAGGCGTCGTCGGAGGAATCAATTACGACAATTTCTTCCGGATTGGTGCCGCGCGCGAGCAGTTCCTGCACGGCTTCACTGCCGCTCGTGCCAAAGCCGGCGATCACGATATGGTCGTGCAAATTGCTTTGAATCAGTTTCATGCGCCAATTGTCCCAGGTTCGTTTGAAAACAAAATTATAGGCCGTGCCGACAAAGATTAGCACGACGAAGATGCGAATAGGAGTCACAACCAGCGCATCAAACATTCGCGCCCGTTCGGTTACCGGAGCGATATCGCCATAGCCGGTAGTGGTGATCGATATCATCGTGAAATAGATAACGTCCAGAAAACTGACATCGCCGTCATAGCTGTCCTGTAGGCCATTGCGGTCGAAATAATGCACCGCCACAGCCATACCGATCAGGGCGAGAACAAAGGTGACACGCCAGGCAATATCGGCCCAGACCGGCAGGCTCGAGCGCCGCCGCAGGGTAAAATAGTCGGAAATCTTGCGGTTGCTGCTTGCCATGGCCGGTTCAGCCGCGTTTCGGCAGATGGATGTTCGGATCTACCGGCTTGCGATCCTTGCGGATCTCGAAATGCAGCTGCGGTTCCTGAACATATCCACTTTCGCCGGCGAGACCGATAGTCTCACCCGCTTTGACATTCTGGCCGCGCGTTACATTGAGCTTGTCGGCATGGCCGTAAGCGGTAACCCAGCCAGATCCATGATTGATCAGAATCAACCCGCCGAATACACCGATTTCGTCACCGCTATAGGCGATCACTCCGTCGGCAGAGGCGCGGATTGGCGTGCCGCGAGGGACGCCGATGTTGAGACCGTCATTTACTTTACCGCCGCCTTTGCTACCGAAACTGGAGATCACCCTGCCATCGACCGGCCACTGGAACCGTCCGGAGAAGTTGGCCGGTGTAGCAATAGTGGTATTGGCTGTTATGGCTTTCCGCCAATCGGAAGCCTCTCCCGCTGCTGCGCCATTGGCCAGCGCTGGCTGGCTGCCCGTAACAATATCGTCAATCTCCAGATCGAAAGCAGCCGCGCGCTGTTCTATACTTAAATTCGCCGGATCGCTCGGTGCGGTTGCAGGCAGCAGCAGCTTCTGCCCCACACGCAGAATATAGGGCTCTTCCAGCGCGTTCAGGGCCACCACGTCTCGCCATGGCGCGCCATATGCTCGGGCAATAGCGATACCGGTCTCACCCGAATTGACCGCGTGATATCGCCCGCCGGTGATCTTCAGTCGCTGACCGGGATGGATGACATATGGCTCAGCCAATCCATTGGCAGACGCAATGATCTGCGATCCCGCTCCGGTCTTGTTGGCAATCCCGCGCAACGTGTCGCCCGGCTGCACTATATAAGTCCCCGATTCCACCCGCTGCGCGTTCGCTGTAACAGGACTCGCTTGCCAGGTGGAAAGCGGCGCCTGCTCCGGCGGAGTGCCGAAAACAGCAGGATCCGCAACCAATTGCGGCTGGGGCGGCGGTGGAGCATAATCGTCATGGCCCGGAGGGATGCAGGCGGTGACTCCCAGGAGCAATATCAGGATCGCAATATGACGCATATAGGCTCCCATTAACTAACTCCTCCCTTGCGGAAATGTTGTTAGCAGCAAAAGCGTAGCTTGCCAGCCCCGCAGGCCAAAGCCTAGTAAATTCTCAGGATACTAGAACCCTATCAGGGGTATAGTTTTTTCAAACCATCCATTGAATCATAATGGGTGAGATCCAGGTGCAGCGGTGTGATCGAGATATAGCCATCGGCGATCGCTTCTAGGTCGGTACTGTGCGCAGGCGTCTCCACCATCGGCCCGAGACCGAACCAATGATATTCGAAACCGCGCGGGTCGCGGTTGCTGACGATCTGCAACCGGCCGTAGTCTCGGATTCCCTGCGACACGACCTGCACGCCCTTGACGTCGCTCGCCGGGACGGCCGGGAAATTGATATTGACCAGCGTCCGGTGATCCATGCGTTGCTTGATCAGGGGACGCAGCACGCGCTCGCCCCATTGCACGGCCGAATCAAACGGCACATCAGCGCCCAGATCTCCCCGGGCATAAGCCTGGCTGAGCGCGATCGACGGGATACCGGCCAGAGCACCCTCCATCGCGGCCGACACAGTACCCGAATAAGTGACATCCTCGCCCAGATTGGCGCCGCGATTGACACCGGACAGAATGAGATCTGGCGGCCCGTCTTTCATGATCTTGGCAACAGCCATCATCACGCTATCGGTTGGCGTACCATCGACCGAATATTGCTGGTCACCGCGCTTGCGAATGCGCAGCGGCCGGGTGATGGTTAACGAGTGGCCGGCGCCGGAATTCTCGTCGGAAGGCGCGACGATCCAGATGTCGTTGGAAAAATGCGACGCTATATCGAGGAGGATCTTCATCCCCGGCGCATCGAAACCGTCATCGTTCGTCAACAATATACGCATCACGCTGGCTCCAGTTTGTCGATCCCACCCATATAAGGGAGTAGTGCCGAAGGGATTGTCACAGAACCATCAGCCTGCTGATAATTCTCAAGAATTGCGACCAATGTCCGGCCGACAGCAAGACCTGAACCGTTGAGAGTATGAACAAATCTTGTGCCCTTTTCTTCCCCTTCGGGCCGGAAACGGGCATTCATGCGCCGTGCCTGATAGTCACCACAGGTCGATACGCTCGAAATTTCGCGGTAGGTGTCCTGCCCTGGCAGCCAGACTTCGAGATCATATGTCTTGCGGGCTGTCGCGCCCATGTCTCCGGCGCACAGCAACATTTTGCGATAGGGCAGTTCGAGCGCCTTCAGGATCGATTCTGCCGCTTCGGTCATCCGCTGATGCTCTGTGTCGCTTGTGTCTGGATGGACGATGGCAACCATCTCGACTTTCTCGAACTGGTGTTGACGAATCAGGCCCTTCGTATCCTTGCCGGCCGACCCGGCTTCGCTGCGGAAACAGAGGGTCAGCGCGGTCAACCGAATTGGCAGTTGCGCTTCATCCAATATCTGCCCGCTCACACTGTTGGTCAGGCTGACCTCTGCGGTCGGGATCAGCCAGTGACCATTGGTAGTCTGAAACGAATCCTCGGAAAATTTGGGAAGTTGCCCCGTACCGTACATGGCCTGATCGCGGACCAGCACCGGTGGCGCGCATTCCTGAAAGCCGTTTTCCATGGTCTGCTGATCGAGCATGAATTGTCCGATTGCCCGTTGAAGACGCGCCATCTGCCCGCGCAGAAAGGCAAAGCGGGAACCGGACATTGCTGCAGCCGTTTCAAAATCAAGGCCCAAAGCCGGACCGACATCGCTATGCTCTTTCGGATCAAAATCAAATTTGCGTGGCTCGCCCCAGCGCTCGACCTCGACATTGTCGTCTTCATCCGCTCCGGGCGGGACGCCGTCCGCCGGCAAGTTTGGCAGCGCGGCCAACAATTCCTGCAAGCGCTCAGAAGCTTCTCGTTCTTTTTCCTCGATCTCGGGCATTTTGCTTTTCAGTTCGGCAACTTCCGCCATCAACGCCTGCGCTGCGGCCTCGTCGCCCTGCCCTTTGGCTTTGCCAATCGCCTTCGACGCTTCGTTACGGCGCGCCTGCCCGTCCTGCATCTGGGTTTTCAGCGCGCGGCTTTGCTCGTCCAGGGCGAGGATATTCTGCACCACAGCCTCGACCCCACGCTTTGCCAGCGCAGCGTCAAAATCTTCCGGATTTTCGCGAATATATTTTATATCATGCATGGAGAATGCCTATGCCGAGCGTCTGTTTCACTTGCAAGACTGCAAAGAAAAAAGCGGCCAGATTGCTCCGGCCGCTTTTTATTGATCTTGGTGTAAGCTGCTTAGGCGGTAACTGCCTGCTTCGCTTTGCGCCGGCGGGCAAATAATGCCGCTGCCGCTGCGCCAAAAAGCAGCACAACTGGCGGCGCCGGAACATCCGTCCCACCGGTCGATCCGCCGGTGCTACCGCCGGAAGAGGAGCTTGAACTGCTGCTCGAAGAGCTGGAACTGGAGGATGTGCTGTTGCCACCAAAGCTTGAAGAGCCGCCTGTAGCACCCGAACTTGAAGAAGTTGAGCTTGAACTGCCGGAAGATCCTGAGCTGCCCGAAGATGCATGTTCATCACCCCCGCTGGAGCTGGATGAGCTGCTCGAGGAACTGCTGGATGAACTCGAGGATGAAGAACTGCTGCCACCGGTCGACGTGCTGGTCGACCCGCCCGTGCTAGTAACGCCACCCGTAGACGTGCTGGTCGACCCACCCGTGCTGGTAACGCCACCCGTAGACGTGCTGGTGGAACCACCGCTGGTAGAGCTACCGCCCGAGGAGGTGCTGGTCGAGCCACCGCTGCTGGTTGACGAAATCACGACTGTGCCGCCGCCGGAGCTGCCACCGCCGAAGAAACCACCGAAAAAGCCGCCGCTTCCGCCACCGCTGCTACCACCGATAACAACCGGGATTGAACCACCACTACTACTGATTGGCGGAGCGGGTGGAATATAGGGAGGCAGAGGAATGGCCTGTGGTGCCGGGGTCTGGGCAATCGTGACCACTGACGGTTGGCAGGCCGTCGTCGTCTTGGTCACCGTGCGGCGCGTACGCTTTATCTTGCGGGCAGGCTCGCCCTTCTTGATCGTACGGGCCCGAACCGGTTTCTTTTTTGACATCTTTTTGACGTAAGGGGCTGCCGGTGCCTCTGAAACATGGACTGCACCGCCACCGATCAAGGCTCCACCGCAGGTGCAGGCGCATAATTTTGCCAAAGCCATACGTACCGACATAATATCATCTCTCTTCCGCTGTAGACTCGATCAGAAAGCCGGCTTCTCAAAGCCAATGCCTCTCTCCGCAGTCTCGACATGCATCAGAAAGACAGAATAAATGGTAAATAACAATCGCATTAACGCTGTTTCCGAGTGCCAAACGGCAAAATAAGTTAACAGTTCGTATCCATCCACGGTTAATGTCCCGAAATGGAACTCTTGCGGGAGGCTTTCTTGCAATATTATGAAAAATACGGGCTTTTTGGATGACGCATCAGAGAACTCGATCCCCTTCAGCCATATAAAAATATGCTCCCGGTAATCTTATTCATGTCCAAAATTTCCCAATTTCCGGATTATTGGGTGAACAGCGATTTTGCGCCTTGTTTCCAATAACTACGCTGGCTATAGGCCCGCGCTATATATGGTCCGGCCTTCCGAAATTCGGGTAGGGCATGATGTTTGGAGAGTATGTTGGCATCCTCGGTAAAAAAAGCATCCGCAAAAAATGGCACAAATGGAGAAGATCTAGTTCTCCCCAACGGTTATGAACCGAGCGAAGACGAAGAGTTCATGAACGAGCGCCAGCTCGCTTTTTTCAGGCAGGCCCTGAAAAAATGGAAGCAGGAAATTATCGACGAATCCAAGGAAACTCTGGCGCATTTGCAGGATGGTCCGATTCAGGAAGCCGATCTCAATGACCGGGCATCGAGCGAAACCGACTGGGGGCTGGAGTTGCGGACCCGTGATCGCCAGCGCAAACTGACATCAAAAATCGATGCGGCACTGCGGCGGATTGAAGAAGGTGAATATGGTTATTGCCAGGTGACCGGTGAGCCGATTTCGCTCGACCGGCTGAAAGCCAGGCCGATAGCAACGATGACCGTCGAAGCGCAGGAAGCGCACGAACGAAACGAGAAAATCTCGCGCGATCAGTGATATAATTTTCTGCAGCAGCGGCAAACGGGACAATCCGGGCGTCACCCCGTCGGTGACGACGTGACCTGACAGCTGAATCAAGCCAGCTTTCTACGAGAAACAATCCCAACTATTAACGAAATTTGCACCAATTTCGCCTTACTACTTCCTATGCGACACATGCTTTTACATTTACCGACCACAGGAAGCTCATGAAAGAACCTTTTGACGATAGCCTAAAAATGAACAGTCAGGCCCTCGGTCATTCGAAACGGGAGCTAGATCGTGACAGCCTGTTTCTGAAGGCGGCATTGAGCTTCGTGGATGGTGATGACTGCGGCGAGGTGCGGATTCGCAATCTTTCAGCAGGCGGCCTGATGGCCGAAGCACCGGTACTCGCCAAGCGCGGCGACAAGGTACAGCTGGATCTGCGCAATATCGGCCAGGTCACCGGACATGTCGCATGGGTGGCCCAGGGTAGATTCGGCGTGGCATTTGATCATCCGATTGATCCAAAGCTGGCAAGACAGCCCGTCGGCCAGAAAAAGTCGGAATTGCCGCGCTATCTGCGCCAGCCGGCCAAAAAAACCCTCCCTTTGCGCAACGGACAGCGCCCCCGCTAGCCTGCGGATCAAACTTCAACATTAAGCTTGATTAGAATAACTTCTCTGCATAGGACGATTTAATCAGTCGATTAAACGGGAGCAGGACATGGCGGGACCACTAACAGGCATCAATATCATTGAGTTTGCCGGGATCGGTCCCGGCCCCTTTTGCGGCATGATGCTCGCCGATCAAGGTGCGACTGTCACCGTCCTCCATCGTCCAGGCGGTGCGCCGGATCCGCGCCTCGCTCTTTCCCGTTCCCGCAATTTGGTCGAGATTGACCTGAAATCGGAAGAAGGCATCAAAACTGCCCGCGACCTGGTAAAAAATGCCGACGGACTTATCGAAGGCTTTCGCCCCGGCGTTATGGAACGACTCGGCCTGGGACCGGATATATTGCTCGCGGACAATCCCAAACTTGTCTTTGGCCGGATGACCGGTTGGGGACAATATGGGCCGCTCGCCTCTGCGGCGGGCCATGATATCAATTATATCTCCATTTCCGGCGCCTTGCATGCTTTTGGGCGGGCTGGCGAAAAACCGACTCCGCCGATCAATATGGTTGGCGATTTTGGCGGCGGCGGAATGATGCTGGCCTTGGGTATGGTTTCGGCCCTTCTCCATGCCAAAACAGGCGGCACGGGACAGGTTGTCGACTGCGCGATGACCGATGGTTCTGCCGCATTAATGGCAATGATTTTCGACTTCCACAATATCGGCCAATGGCAAGACGAGCGGGGCGTAAATCTGCTCGATACCGGGGCGCATTTCTACGACACTTACGAAACGTCCGATGACAAATTTATCTCGATCGGGTCAATCGAACCCCAATTTTACGCAGAACTTCGGCAAGTGGCCGGTCTGGCGGATGATACGGATTTCGACGCACAAATGAATCCGAAGCAATGGCCTGTGTTGAAGGAAAAGCTCACCGCTCTGTTCAAGACCAAGACTCGCGCCCAATGGTGCGAGTTGATGGAAGGAACGGACATATGCTTTGCCCCCGTGCTGTCACTGGCGGAAGCCAAGGAACATCCGCATAATGTTGAAAGGCAGACCTTTGTCGACGTCGGTGGCTTGAAGCAGCCGGCACCGGCGCCGCGTTATTCGGTTACGGTATCGGATCCGCCCAAACGTCCGGCTTGAGCCGTTCCGGCGATCCTGTCGGCATAACGGGGCCCAATCGGCAGCTGTTTGCCGTCCTGCAAAATTACATAGCGCTTGCGCCCTTTGCGGCGAACCTCCGCGATACAGTCCCGCCGAACGATGGTTGACCGATGAACGCGGACAAACAGGCCGTCCGGCAGCAGACTTTCCAGCGACCGCATCGATTGGTGCACCAGAAAGCTCCGGCCAAGCAAATATAGCCGCATATAGTCGCGTTCCGCTTCGACCCATTCAATATCCGAAACAATCAGCTGCAGCGCCCCGCTTCCATCCTGTACCCACAGACGTTGAACGGCATCCGGTTCCCGGTTGTTATCATTGCGCGCCCGATTGGCGATAGCGCGCTCTACCGCTTCCCGCAGCAGCGACTCCTTGACCGGCTTCAACAGATAGTCGGTTGCTTCCAGTCGAAACGCCTGAACTGCATATGTGCTGTGCGCCGTCGTAAAGATAATCTCCGGCATCTGAACAAGAGACTGGCAGAACTCCGCAACTTTGAGTCCCGAAAATTCCGGCATGTCGACATCAAGCAACAAAATGTCGGGCTGTCTCCGCCTGATTTTCTCTACAGCCTGACGCCCGCCGCTTGCCAGTTCTATCTCGCCGAACAATCGGGTCCGTTCGCACAGTGCCTTAAGCCGGGAGCGGGCCAGCGGTTCGTCATCTACAATCAATACTGATGGCGGCTCTGCGGCCATTCTCATATATCCTCGAAAATCAGGGACGGATGGGGTAGCACGATGGTTGCAATGGCCATTCCGTCCTTGCTGTTTGCCAGAAGCAGCGACGCATTCTGGCCATATAATGCTCTCAGCCGACTCTGGATATTGGTGAGACCTGTGCCGGTACCAACAACGCGATCATGGGGTTGTGCAGGCAGGATTTCGACCCGTCCGTCATTGGCGACGCTAATCCGCAAGCGATCACCCTCAATCTGTACGGAGATGATGATATTGAGCGGCTGATCCGCACCTGACACACCGAATTTTACGGCATTTTCAATCAGCGGCTGGATGATCAATGCCGGTATGCTCCAGTCATTTGCAGCGGGTTCGATATCGACAAAATAATGCAGCCGCTCGGGAAAACGCATGCGTTCTATTTCGAGATAGCGAACCTGCTGGGCGATTTCCTGCTCCACCGTGATCATGTCCTGCGCGCCACCGGTCAATACCGCACGCATATAGTCGGCCAGATCATCGACAAGTTTCTCCGCCTGTTCATTCTGCCGATCGATAATCAGGCTGCTGACCGAGTTGAGTGCGTTGAAAACAAAATGGGGATTTAGCTGGTAACGCAGCGCCCGCAATTCACTCGCCCGATTGACTCGTTCCAGCTGCCGACTGTGAACCATCATCCGCTGCACATCCTTGCTGTGCGACAGGGCCAGATATAGGGCACCCCAGCTGGCCAGAATGAAATAGCGGGTAAAGGCTTCGTCCAGAACATAGGCCCAGTCGAAGGAAGCGAAATCGACCGGATTGAGCAGATAGGACAAGTCGAACAGCGCGGCGTCATGGTCGAAGACTATCTGGTCGAGAATAGCGATATAATTGGCGAGGATCATGGTCGGCAAGGTAAGCATGAATATCGCAGCCCCCATGCCGTTTCGGCGCACGGCAATCAGCAGGCGATAGAGCAGCCAGGTGAAGGTGATGCAGATGCTGGTCATCAGGATGCGCTGGACGAACAGAGCATCTGCATTGGTCTGCGTCACATATAGAACGCGGCTGGATGCGAAAAGAAAATAGGCGCACCAGACGCCGAAAATCGACTTTATCGCAAGATCGCGATTGACGGGAAACAACCGGCTAAAAAGAGAAGGCCCTGGGGCCTCGGCATTTTGCGCCGGTCGAATGGAAGAGTCCGGCTTCACGAATCCGGATTGCTGCTATTTTTATCAATTCCCCGCCCGGAGCGCCAATAGGTCGCAAAACTGGCAAGCCAGTGGCTGCCTGCATAATGGGGCGTCCGTACGGAGAGCTCTCCGGAATTGCCATGCAGGCTAGCCGATGCGAGCAGCGATGCGCGCCGCGGATCATTGGCTGGAAGCGCGGAGGCCATGCCTTCCAGCGCCCACGCCCGTGACAGATTGAGGCCGTCCAGATGCACCAGCTTCCCGTCGGTCGGGTCGTTGACAATGCCGACGGCCAGCCAGTCGTCACTGCCATCTTCGGGAATATCCGGCAGGAAGGCCGACAGCCAGCTGGCATATTCACCACCGTCCATCACCCGCCGCATCAGATCGGCAACCATCAGACAGGAAGACAGGAAATCCTCGCCCGAAGGTTCATAAGCCATCGGACAGTTGCGGTCCTTGCGGTGGAAACTCAAGGCCTTGTTACGTACCAGACTGGCCATTTCAGCATCACCGCTGCGCGCAGCCCAATCGAGAAACAGGCCAAAGGCAAAGGCGGACTGGTTGTGGGTGCCCAGCCGGATCGGATAAGCCAGTTTCGGCAACCAGTCCTTGATATTACCGACGATCAAAGCCTCCAGCGGCTGCAGTCGGGCAAGCCACGTCTTCGCCTGTGCTGCCTTGTCGCCTTCACCATCCGCAATCTCGCGCAATTCGGCGGTCAATTGCAAAAACCACGCGATGCCATAGGGCCGCTCGAACGCCGTCCGGTCGGCAGCTTGAAAATAGGCCAGTTCGCCGGCAATTTTTTCGGCTGTAAAATTCGCTGCCAGCGCCGCGGCGATCTCGTTATCCATGTCTGGAACAAGGTCCTGCCCCCACAGGCGGGCCAGCAACCAATGTCCGTGGACCGCGCTATGCCAGTCGAAACAGCCGTAGAAAACGGGAGTCAGCTTTGCCGGCTCCGCGACATCGGCGGCGCTATTCAAAACATGACTGATCTTGTTCGGATATTGCTGGTTGATGCAATTGAGCGCGGTCCGCGCATAAGCCTGTTCGGCGCTGCGGGGCGTCAGGCTATTGTCGGCCGGGTCGGGCGCTGTATTGCGACGCTCGAAAACGCCGCGTTCATCCGGCGATGGTGCCTGTTGTTCCTCAGCTGAAGAACAACCGACCAATGTCGCGATCATCAGCGCGATCAGTGCTTTTCGATAGATCATCCAACGCTCTCCAAAGATCAATTTCCAATAGAGATGAATTGACCCCTTGGCAAAAGACTATAGGGCAAAATATCTTTTCCGCCATTGCCAGTTCCGGCCGGGCGATTTGCAGTGGAACAGATAATATCACGACGCAACCCGCCATATTCCTGACCGGCAGCCCCTTGCGGCATATTACGACCATGTCGCTGACCGCCAGCATCGGTCTGCTGACTATGTTCATCGTCGACTTTGCCGATCTATTCTACATCGCGCAATTGGAAGACAGCGCTCTGACGGCAGCCATGGGATTTGCCGCCACGATCCTGTTCTTCGGCACCGCTTTCTATATCGGCCTGATGATTGCCACGAGCGCGCTTGCCGCTCGCCATATCGGTCAGGGTGATCCGGAGCAGGCCCGTCGATACCTGACCAATATATTGGTTCTCAGCACGATATTGATTGCCCCACTGGCGATACTGTTTTTCGTTTTCGCCCCCGACATTCTGGAACTGGCCGGAGCGGACGGGGCGGCCAACCAGGCTGCGACCGGTTATATCCGGATCGTCGCCCCATTCATGCCGTTCAGCGTCGCAGCAATGGTCTGCTCCGGTTTCCTGCGCGCTCATGGTGCAGCGCGGCGAGCGATGAACGTGACCCTGAGCATGGGCATAACCAACGCCATTCTCGACCCGATCTTCATCTTCGGCTTCGGCTGGGGAATCAATGGTGCCGCAGTCGCCAGCGCCTGCGCCGCTATTGTTTCGACGGCCTTCGCGATTTGGCCGATCGTCAAGAATTATGGTGGCTTTTACCGTTTTACACTGCCCCAATTTCGCACCGATATCCGGCCGATCATGGCGATCCTGATCCCGGCTATCCTGACCAACGTCGCCACACCGATTGGAGGCTTCATCTCCTATCGTTTCATCGCCGACTATTCCAATGACGTGATCGCCGGCTTTGCCGTTGTTGGCCGGGTCGTGCCGGTTGCTTTTTGCCTGATGTTCTCGTTGTCCGGCGCTGTGGGACCGATCATCGGCCAGAATTTCGGCGCACTGAAATTTGACCGGGTCCGCACAACGATCCAGCAGGCGACCCTGTTCGCAATCGCTTACACTCTGGTGATCTGGCCAATCCTGTATCTGCTCAGCGGACCGATCAGCGATGCATTCTACCTGGTCGGCGAAGGGCGGCATGTATTCTGGCTGTTCGCCGTCTTCCTGACACCCCTGTTCTTCTTCAACGGCATGTTGTTCATCAGCAATGCCGCCTGCAACAATCTCGGTCATCCCAGCTGGTCCACGCTGATGAACTGGCTGCGCAATACACTGGGACTTGTCCCTTTTCTTTGGCTCGGTCGCGAATATTACGGATTGGACGGAATCGTTGTTGCCCCGGCGATTGGCGGGATAATTTTCGGCATCGCCGGTTATATGGTTGCCCAACATCTGGTGAATAGGCAGGCACGACGAAATGCGTTAACCGTTTAACATCCCGCACAGCCGCGTCCCATGTTGGAACAGCATGTTCACGTGCCGCGCAGTGCCCGCAATAATAGGCTATATCCCGCCCCACCTGCCCGCTTGGGCCAAATCAGGCATTAATAATCTTGCGCGTACCTCCACCCTATGTTCCACATTTGAGCAGCCATATCCCAGACTATGGGCTGGGTAGCCCGATTCCGGAACGGCCGGGCGTGGCGGAAACGGTTCTAGGCGACACAAAAACCGGTGAGGAGGCAATGGTTCCCAAGCCCACATCACCAACAAAACAGCGCAGATCCTTTGCAAAACTAACGATCCGCGAGCAAATATTGACCGCGTTTTTCCTGATTAGCCTGGTCCTGATTCCGACAACCATGCCACAATCAAGCGTTGATGCGCAGCAGTTCAGTCCCAGTGATCCCCGATTGCAGTCGGTCGAGCGCGCAGAAGAAAACTTTGCCGGCTCCGCCTTTTATTTCATCGATCCCGATTATGCGATCCCGCAAAATTACGGCGGGTTCGGCGTTGATCCGCTCGCGGAGCCCGGAGCCGGAACGATTGACGGCTTACCGGACATATCCGGCAATAATCCGGATCAGGCATCGTCCGCACATCTCATACGGCAAACCGCTTTTCACGGCTCGGCGACAGATGATAGCCGGGCGCAATACTGCCTGGCGCAGGCGATTTACTACGAAGCCGGAATGGAACCCGATGCCGGCCAGCGCGCCGTCGCTCAGGTCATTTTGAACCGCGTCCGTCATCCCAGTTATCCAAGCACGGTGTGCGGCGTGATCTATCAAGGCAGCGAGCGGGCAACTGGTTGCCAGTTTACCTATACATGCGACGGTTCGTTGCGTCGCAAAGCGGCGAGCTTCCACTGGAACCGCGCCAAGAAGGTTGCTGCCGAAGCGCTGGCCGGAAAGAGCTACACGACCGTCGGCACCGCCACCCATTATCACGCCAGCTATGTCTATCCTTATTGGGCACCCAGCCTGCGATTCCTGGGGACCATCGGAGCGCATCGTTTCTACAGCTGGAAAGGCAATGCCGGAAAAGCCAGTGCGTTTAGCCAGAGATATAGCGGCGGAGAACCTTTGCCGGTGCCGAAACCGCGTAGTCATGCTGCTGTACGCGACACCACACCTGCCGGATCGCTTGATCCGATCGCGCTGGAAAAAGCCTATGAAGCGGGACGGCGCAAAGCCGCAGCTGAAGCCGCCCAATCGGAAAAAGTCGCAGCGCAACTGGCCGACAATGCCCGCAGGCATGACCGGCCTGCTCCGGCGCTAGATGCAACCGCAGCCCGCTCTTATCAGGCCCCCAATTATAGCAGCGAAGCGAAAGCCAGAGGGGGCGACAAAGCCTTCGCCGGACAGGACTTGCCCGATGCCAGCCAGATCAAGCCGGAATTTCGCAACAGCGGCAGCTGGAAGAAAAAGCCCGGCGGCTAAATTGACGCGGCTATTTACCGATAGTTTCGCAGGCAACCAACAATGGGTTTCCCTTGCCATCGCCATTGACTCCCGCCTAAAGGCACTCGATTTTATTGGAAATGAAGCGGAGCGCTCTAATGGCGACGAATTGGACGGCAAATAGCTGGCGGGATTTTGAAGGGCTGCACATGCCTGAATATCCGGACGCCACGAAACTCGCGGAAACGGAAGAACTGCTTGGCAGCTATCCACCGCTGGTCTTTGCCGGCGAAGCCCGTAGCCTGAAACAGGATCTGGCGGAAGTCGCCGCAGGCAAGGCATTTTTGCTGCAGGGCGGCGATTGCGCCGAAAGCTTTGCCGAGTTTCATCCGAACAATATCCGCGACACATTCCGCGTCATTCTTCAGATGGCGGTAGTGCTGACTTATGCGTCAAAGCTGCCGATCGTCAAAGTCGGTCGCATGGCCGGTCAATTTGCCAAGCCGCGCTCCTCAAATGTCGAGGTCCAGGATGGCGTCGAACTGCCCAGCTATCGCGGCGATATTATCAATGGCATCGAATTTGACAGCAGCCAGCGCGATCCGGATCCCGAGCGGATGATCCGTGCCTATAACCAGGCAGCAGCAACGCTCAATCTGCTCCGCGCATTCTCGACCGGCGGCTATGCCAATCTCAAACAGGTTCACGGCTGGACCCATGATTTCATGGCGCGCAGCCCCTGGGCGAAAAAATTCGAGGAAATGGCCGACCGGATCGGCGAAGCGCTGTCCTTCATGGAAGCCTGCGGCATCAACCCGGACACCGTGCCGCAGTTGAAAGCCACGTCCTTCTACACCAGCCACGAAGCGTTGCTGCTCCCATATGAGCAATGCCTGACCCGTCAGGATAGCCTGACCGGCGACTGGTATGATACCAGCGCCCATTTCCTGTGGATCGGCGACCGCACCCGTTTCGAGGGTTCTGCCCATGTCGAGTTTCTGCGCGGCATCGGTAATCCGATCGGACTGAAATGCGGCCCATCGCTGACACCGAACGCGCTGTTGAAAATGCTCGACACGCTCAATCCCGCGCGCGAACCGGGACGGATCACTCTGATCACGCGCTTCGGCCATGACAAGATCGAAAGCGGCCTGCCTCCGCTGGTCCGTGCGGTGAAAAAGTCCGGCCATCCGGTCATCTGGTCCTGCGATCCGATGCATGGCAATGTCATCAAGGCTGAGAGCGGCTACAAGACCCGGCCGTTCGACCGCATCCTCAGCGAAGTGCGCGGCTTTTTTGCCGTGCACAGAGCAGAAGGTACTTTTGCAGGCGGTATCCATTGCGAGATGACCGGTCAGAATGTGACCGAATGCACCGGCGGCGGCGTTGCCATCACCGATGCATCGCTCGGCGATCGTTATCATACGCATTGTGATCCGCGCCTCAACGCCGCGCAATCGCTGGAACTGGCCTTCCTGCTCGCAGAAATGCTCAATCAGGAACTGTCCGACCGCGCACGGGAAGCCGCCTGATCATGGTCGGGAAAATAAAGCCCGAACGGATGCGTCCGGAAGATTATGCGCCAGGAGAATCGCCGATGCGTCGAGGAGTCACCTACGTCCGCAAAGAGATCGTCAGCAAAGGCGTAGGCTTCGGCAGCGCGCTGGCAATTGCCATCAGCTTCACCACGCACAAGTCGATCCTATGGGCGATCATCCACGGATTTTTCTCCTGGTTCTATGTGATCTACTACGCGCTGACCCGATAGGCCCGTAAGCGCAAAGCCTATTCGCGTGACTTTTCCGGCCCGACAGACTATCAAATCGCATTGAATGAAATCAGCGGAGAAGGTGATGATCCGATCACTCTCATGGATATTGGCGGGCGCAATGACGGTTTCAGGCTGTGCCGGACCGATACAAACCCGCGTCCAGACGCATCAGGTGATTGCCGCACCGGCACAGAAAAAATTCACTACGTCTCCAATCGATGCAGTTGTCAATCGCGATCAGTCGCTTGCCCGTGATCTGGTCGCAAAATCGCTCAACGAGAGAGGCTATGAATCTTCTCCGGAGGCACCAATCCTGGTCCATGTAGCGCTTTCCGACCGTCCAGCCGATATTGCGGTCGATGCTGGTGCCAAAGATGCCGAACAATCGATCGCTGCAGCAAAAAGCCAGAAAAGCTTCCAGTCCTGCAAGGATCACGAATATCGACTGACGGTCAATCTGTTCGATCAAGCCCGAGGGAAGAAGCTCTATTCAGGGAGCGCCGCAGAATATCATTGCAACGCTACGATAGCACAGTCCCTGCCTTTCCTGATCGATGCCGTTCTGTCCGGACTGGACCAGGAGCCGACCGATAGCCCGCGCAGCACAATCCGCACCCGTCAGGGCATTGAATGATTCAGACGGCTTGATCCTCGAGATCGGGCGCCAGAGGTAGAAGCACGGTAAAGCAGGCACCGCCATCACGGCGGTTCTCCCCTCTCACGTGACCGCCGTGCCTTGCGATCACCTTGGCAACAAAATTCAGCCCCAGCCCCGCTCCTTTTATCGATGAGTTTGCCATTCGGTCGTCGCTGGCAAAACGTTCGAACAACTGGCCCAGGATCGCCTCGGATATTCCCTCCCCCTGATCGGCAATGGCGACCGATACAAAGGGCTCCCCATCCAGTTCGGTCACCCGGATCTTTATGGTCACGATGCCGCCATCGGGGCTATATTTTATCGCGTTGTCGATCAGGTTGACGAAAGAACGGTAGAGGCTGGAGGGCTCAACATGGACAAAGGCGCCATCCGCCTGGTCATCGACTTCGCATCGGATGCTCCGCGCATGTCCGAGGGGCCAGAGACTGTCATTGGCCTCCTCGACCAGTTCGGCGAGCAATATATCCTCGCCGGAAAATTCGCTGGATTCTATCAGCGCCAGACCGACGAAATTGTCTGCGAGCGCGAGGGTGCGGCGCGCGTGCCCTTCGATTCGGCCGTTGGTTTCATCGGACTCCCTGCCATCGAGAAGAGCCAGAATAGCCGCCTGGGGCGCGCGCATATCATGAGAAAGCAACTGCAACACTTCTTCTCGCTGCTGCGCGGCATTGGCCACTTCCGTGATATCGGCGAGATAATGGATATACCCCCTTAGCAATCCCTCATCCGACGCCACGGGAGCGCGGCGCATGGCGAAAATTTGCCCGTCGCTCGAGGTGAATTCGACATAATCCTGTTTTGTCGGCCTGCTCTTCTGATCGAGATAATCCTTAACCTCCTGAAGATCATCGGCGGAGACAAAACGATCAAGCATGTCATCCAGCGCAAGGTCCTGTGCACCGTCTGCCATACCGGACTGCGCCAGCCGGTTAACAAATGTCACCTTGCCCCTGAGATCGGTGATGAACATCGGATCGGGAAGGTTCCTGAGCGCATCGCTAATGAACCGCCGCAAATCACGGACATGGGAAATCGCATGGGTCAGTTGTTCCGCCTGACCGGTGATGACATCGACAGGTCCCAGTTCCGTGCGCATGATCGGTATATCGACGCTTGAGCGACCGAAATGCCTCAATTCGCTATCCATGAAATCGCTCGTCGCCTGCAACCGGCGCCAGCCCCAGACAGGGTACACGATCAATACGCCCAAAAGAGCCGTTCCGGGCGCAAACCAGAGCGCGAATTGCATAAGCAACGCGCTGGTCAGCAATATCGTCAGTATCAGGGCAAACGAGACAATGATCGTGGTTCGCGGACGCCATCGCCAGAATCCGAGCAGCAATATCCAGACCGGCAAAAGCGATAGCGCCAATTGCAGTGCAAAGGAGATTGGCAGGATGAAATCATCGCGTACAATCGCGCCATAAAGATTGGCCATGATTTCGACCCCGGCAAGGGTGCCGCCATCACCGAGCGGAACCGGATACTGATCGCCCATGCCGTTTGCCGTCGCACCGATCAATATGATCTTGTCTTGCACGAATGCCGCCGGAACCTGTCCGTTGGCCAATGCTGCAAAGGAGATGGATTGATATACGCCGCGCTCGGCAAAGGGCATCAGCAGCTTTTGATCACAATTGTCCAGCCGGTCATAAGCCGGAGAGGAGCCGCCTTCGACCGCCTCATAGATTTTCTCCATCAGATGGGGCCAGTCTGTCCCCGACGGCTTGTCACCAAAGCACAGATTGGCGCGGCGAACGACCCCGTCGGAGTCGAAGACCAGATTTACATGCCCCAGTCCAGCTGCAGCGTCTGTGAACGGCGCAATCGGCTGTCTCACGTCATATGCTGCACCGTTGCTGCCGGGAAAAACAAAATGCAGCGGCAGGAACAGATTGGTAAGCCCGGCCATGGCCTGTACCAGCGCTTCATCTCCTTCGGGTTCGCCGGGTTCACTGAGCAAAATGTCGAAACCGATCGCCTTCGGTTTGCCAAGCGCCAGTTGCTCGAACAGCTCGGCATGCCGTTGCCGCGGCCACGGCCATTTCCCGAACGCGGCAAGACTGTCTTCATCAATCTCGACAATCATTATTTCAGGTGAAGGTGCCGGCCGATCAAGGCCGGACAGCTGGTCATAAACGAGATTGTCGAAGCGCGACAGACTGTCCCAATGGCCCAGAGCCACCACCATGCAGGATGCCAGCAATGCCACGGCCAGCCATTCCACACCGAGTCGCTGGCGCAATCTCATCGGCGAACTTGCCTTGGCGGAAAGTCGGTCAAGAGCCGGCCCCAGACAGCTAGTTGGCCACGGTCATTTTTTCGAAATCGGTCCATTTCTCGATCGCTTCCGGATCGTCGGGATCGCTGGAGAACTGGATCACACCGACGCGCCAGTAATATTCCCCGTCCGCCAGATCCGACAGAGTGACAGTATCGGTCGACAGCCCGGCTTCATCGAGGATCGGCACAGATGTCTTGCTGTCTTTCAGGATCTGGAGCCGATAGAATCTTTCACCCTCGCCTTCGCCAAACCATTTGAAGCGATAACCGAAATCGCCAGCGTCGGCGCTGCCGCCCAGAGTGCTCAGCTGGCGCTTGAAGCTGTAAGTGGCGGGCATGCCCTCGAAACCGTCCGCAGCCAGTGCAGTTAGCTTGGCGAAATAGCGTCCGTTAGGGATCGTCGGCAGTTCCACCACCGCGCCCTGCACCTTTGCTTCTGCGACGACATCCACAAAACCGGCATCGGATGCGATGCTGATGCGATGACCGACGGCTGATTCGCGGGGTTCGACGGCGAATAGCAATGCCGTCTCCGACTGCACTTTGGCGGGATCCAGTAGTTCCGGTGGTGGCAGCAATTCCGCTTTCGCAAGCGCTCCGCTCACCGTCGCGGCTGCGCCGGTACCGGCCGGTATTGGAACCAACTTGGCGCCATTCAGGCTGTCGCCCGCTGCGACGACCACTTCGCCCTCAACCGTTTCGGAAAAGGCCGTGCCGGAAACTTCATCCACTCTGGTGCGATAGTCGGTGCCGCGCACGGCAGAGACCGCAACCGGGGTGCGAACACGATAGCGGTCGGCCTTCTTGCCCAGAGGCGCTACTTTCGAGCGGATACGACCCTTGTCGACGGCTATTTCATAATCAATGCTGTCGGTCAGCAGGATATGGCGCAGACGGGTAATCCGGACATGGCTGTTGGATGGCAGGGAAACTTGCGATCCATCTTCCAGTTGCAGCGTCATAAAACTCCGCGCTGCCGTCTTTATATCACTGCCCTCGCCAATATTCAGTCCGCGGACCGGTGTCAGATTCCGGCCACTGGAAGCAATGGAAACACTTCCTCGAAACGCGCTCAACTTGGCTTCGCTCGGGCGATATTTCAGCAACGAGACAGGAATGCGCAGGGATGTACCGACCGGCATCTGGCGGGGATCGGCGATACGATTGAGACGCTGAACTGCGACATAGTCGGACCATTTGCGCAGATAATTATTCGCCAGGCCAAACAGCGTGTCACCGCGCTTGAAGACATAGGTGATTTGCTCGGCATCGGATTTTTTCTGAGCAGCGGCTTCATTGGGCGCAAAGGCTAAAGCGCAAATGAACAGCGCGACCAAGAGGCGAAGGCCCGATGAAGGTATCCAGTCCCGGAATTCTTCAAACACAATTACCCTCCGTTGCTGAACGTCTCCAGTCTGTAGCCATAGCCGAAAACGGTGAAAATCCGAAACCCGTTTTCCGGTTTCAGTGAAAGCTTGGATCGAATCCGCGAAACATGCATGTCGAGAGTGCGGGTCGCGAGATGCGCGTTGGTGCGCCAGACGGTCTCCATGATATATCGCCGCGACAATGTACGGTCACGATTGCGGAACATCAGATCGGTAAGCTCGAACTCTTTTGCGGTCAGCGCGATTTCCTTGTCGCCATGCCTGACCGTCTGTTCGATACGATTGAGCAGATAGTCACCATATTCAGCCGTGGTTTCCATTGCCGACGCGCCGCTATTTCTGCGCAACAGGGCGTTGATCCGGGCCGCAATAACATTCTTGTCTTCGGGTTTGGTAATATAATCATCGGCACCGGCATTGAGAGCATCGCTGATATCCTGCTTTGCCGTGCGGCTGGTCATCATGATCACGGGCGGACGGTCTTCAACCGCGCCTTCCATCCATTGCAATATTTCCAGGCCATTTTTGCCGGGCATGTTCCAGTCGAGGATCACCAGGTCAAACGTGTCGCGCAACAGGGCGTTGGAAAGCGCTGTCCCATCAGGGTAACCAGCATAGACATAGCCCTGCCCTTCAACGATTTTTCCCAGAAACTCGATAATTTCGGAATCATCGTCCGCTATCGCTATACGCATTTTTAATTCTCCCAGCGGCCAACTGACCTTGATACGGTAACATTGCTTTTAATCATCGCTTTATGATTTGGGTTTTACTATCATTTACAGGAGGTTTACCAGAAGTTTGGGCTCCTATTTACAACCGTTTACATATTCGCTTCTTGAATGACGCTTGATACGGGACCCGGTGATGGGGAGGCACTGCCATTTCTGAGGTGATAACCGGCAAAGCGAATTGGCAACCTCCGCAGACCGGACACAGTCGCTGCAGCATAAAATCCACTATGTTCGGGATTTTCACCGCTATTCGGGCTCACTTTTGACCGGGTCGAAATGTTCCTGACCGATAACGGCCATGGCGTCAGCCCCTTCCGCGAAACAATCGTCACAGAAGGCACCGGACTGAAAACTCCCGTTTACAAATTGCCGAAAAGTCATAGTGCAGCTTTCTTGCAGTGGGATCTGGAGACTAGAATTCCCAATCCAGCTCCAGTCTGAATTGCACATCGGGTGTTTTGCGGGTCAACGGAGCAAATACCGACAATTCGAAGGACGGGACAAGGCCGCCTTCTTCTGAAGCAACGCTGAAAACCGGTCCCAGCCAATGTCGGCCCTTAAATTCACCCGAAAGTTCACCGCCGCTTTCCAGGCCCAGTGAGAAATTATCACCAACGACATGATCAAACCGGCCGACATAGCTGGTCGAGAGCTCCGACCAGTCGCCCGGCTCACCGGATATGATCAAATTACCGATGAGGTCGATCTTGTCGCCTTCATGTTCCGCAACAAAATAGGGCTCAAATCCGACATCGCCCGATCGATCGTAAAGACCACTGCTGATGCCGGAGCAATTCTCGCCCGGCCATCTAATGTGCAGCCTCAGCCCCACAAATTAAGTCGTCGAAAAATTCCGGTATTTGGCAAGTTAACGTGGAACTGGTTGCAAATGCAGCGGATAAATCCGCCCGCCATCGCTCCGTGATGAAATTTGGTTGGGGTGGCAGGAGCCCCAGCCAACAATGACATAAGCTCTTGAAATATTTGGTTTCTTTCTCTTACCCCGTCGTGGTTCGCCACGACAGGGTGCCACGGAAGGATACCACCACCCATGTGCGGAATACAAAACGTCACTCGCAAGCACGGCACCTATTATTATCGCCGCCTCATACGTTTAGGGCTTGATAAGCCTTTTCGGTTAAGGATGTCCCTCAAGACTACGAATCGAAGGCATGCAGCGTTACTCGCTCCAGCGCTGACTTTGATTTGCGAGAGGGTCGCGATGAACATGATGACGAATATTAGGAGCGACGGACTGACCAGCGCTCAGCGGGCGGAAATCTATCGCCGCCAAATGCTGATTGAGCGCGATCGACTCGAAGTCATGCACGCAAACCTCCACATTATTCCTCCAGAAGATCACGACGATATAGACAAAGCGCTCTCGCTGCGTCTGGGCGCTAGCGAATCAGCAGCAAGTGACGGCGTCGTAAAAGGCAAAATCGATGATTTCCTGATCGCCCGGATAGATCCCGACGACGACGATGAACCCATTGTCATCATGGCTTGGTCGGACCTTGCCGAATCAATTCAGCAGGATGGCGCTGAGGAGGCAGCCGTCACAAGACTGGCCGAAATCGGCGTGGAAGAAACTGTATTGCGTGAAGCCATGGCGCGCAAAGTGGTCAATCAGGCGCGCATTGAGGCAGTCCGGGAATTCCGCCGCGTTCTCGCCGATCCAAGCACGGCTTATGCTCCGGTCCAAGTGGCGGGTTATGAACCAATAAACCCTCAAAATTCTTCACCTACCGTAACTTCTCACCAGCCTGTAGCTAACGAGTGGGTCACCATGACACCAAGCGAAGCAGTGCTCAGATTTTTTGAGCATAATCCGCGCACAGGCGGCAAGGACGGCAATTCGCGAAAAAAAGGCGAACCTTGGACCTTGAAAACGCGCAACCAGTTCGAACTTCCTGCAATGCTTCTCGAGCAGGTCATGGACGGGCGAGCGCTGGCGACCGTCACGCATGACGATCTCGTCAAACTAGACCAGTGTTTCGAAAAGCTGCACGGCCCCTCCTTTCGTAAATCCCCCAAGCATCGCGATATGACGATCTGGCAAATCATCGACGAAACCGAAGCCAAAGTCGTTGCTGGTGAAGAAGCGATGAAAAAAGAAGCGAAGCGGAAAGGGCGAGTTACAGATACAAAAATTAAGCCGGCCGAGCACCTTTCTCGAAAAGAACTTGGGTTGGGCGTTGTTACGACCAACCGGCATTGGGGCTTCCTGCGCCAGCTCACTGGCTGGTTTAACAAACACCACCCATTGGGACGACTTGACTATGGAGCATTCATTATGAACGACACTCGTAACCAACGTGAACTACAATCGGTCTATACCGTGGAGCAAGGCAGGGAGATTTTCAATCTCCCGCCATGGACAGGTTCAAAATCACATGCGCGGCGTATGCAGCCAGGCGATTTGCTCGTTCACGATGCGTGGTATTTCGTGCCCCTGATCGCGTGGTATTCAGGGATGCGCCGCGATGAAATTTGCGGCCTGGACGTCAATGATGTGGAAACGGAAGATGGTTTTTGGTTCTTCAACGTTCGCGCCAATGACGTGCGCCGGGTGAAGACCATTAGTTCGGCACGCAAAGTGCCGGTGGCGAAGGAATTGCAGCGATTGGGCTTGATTGATTATGTGACGGCGCTACGCGAAGCGGGAGAGAAGACCCTATTTCCGGAGCTAGTAGCTGAGAGCGGCTTGGGCCAGATGGGCGATGCCTATTATAAACGTATTTGGACCAAGATAGCCAAGGAACTAGCATTTCTTAAAGGCGGCCAAGCAATGCACGCATTTCGTCACACCGCGATAGATTCAATGAAGGGTGCTGGAATCCCATCTGAAATCAGAGCAGATTTTGCTGGCCATGCTCTCAAAGGGGAAACTGAAGGACGTTACTCGAAGGCGCATATGGCACTGTTGCGTAATGCCGTAGCAACGATACCGGAAGTAACGAAGCATCTGGACCCCTTCCCTGTTTCTTTGCTTCCTGCAAAACTTCGTGAGCCAAGAAAAGCGCGAGTAAAATAATATTTGCCGCCAGAACTGCATAATATGCCTTTGGCGACTAGGCTTATGGAGAGCTTGAAGACAATTTAGGCGCCGCTGCGCACCTCGTTGCGCGGGATCGTTCGTTTTTACCGGCAGTAGGTTTGAACATTCGTTTTGACTGGGCGGTCTGGAAAAATGTTTCCAGACCGCCCCGTTCAACTATATTATGCTGCCTCGGCGAACCGTGACGAGATGCTGGCGAGCAGGTTCCTCTGTTCGTTACGCAAAAATCGGCGCGACACCCGCATTTGACCTCTGGCGGAGATAGCCTGCAATCAACGCAGCCAGTATTGACGGAAAGTATAAGTCGATTGTCAGATTTCGCCCGGCTTTCCATAAGTGCATCTACGGCGATCATGTTCTATGGTCGCTTCCGGCCCAACTACAGTCGGTCCGAAATTACGCGCAATTGTTGCCGTCTCCTCGACCCATTCTCGATTCTGAAAGCTGCCGTCCAGCGCTCAGAATTTGCTCGCGCCAGAACTGCAATTACTAGGTGGATTCGCGACTGCCGGCTTTCAATAAGCTAATCTGAAAAGAGGACCATGGCCTGCGGCTTTGTCTGGACCGACGTCGGAAATGCCGGAGTCGAACTCAGGGCATGTCTGCTCCGGATTCAGAGGTAACTTTCAACGCAGCGACCGAGTAAATCGATTGGTCACCTGACCTTGTAGGCTAACGAAGCATGGGAGACTAGATGGCGAGGTGCTCCGGATGAACTAGAGGGAAGCGGGTTTTTGGTAAATTTACGCCTAGGTAAATGACAACGGACGGCCTCCGAAGAGCCCGCCCGTTGTTCTTGGCATCATGCTGCTTGGTCAGTCTGGCATCACGGCCGGTTCATCTGCAAATTTCAGCTGCAGCAAATATTCGCTGAGCGCTCGGGGGCCATTTTCCCAAGCGCGCGTCCCCCAATCGCTCCACCGATCGACGCGGTGGCAAAGCCAGTAGTAGAACCGGTCCCGCGCATATTGATCCCGGAAGGTGAGCGACCACAAGGTCCGGCGGAGCGGGATGTTCGGCCCCAGTCCATCACCGACCAGCCTAATGGCATTAAGCTTGCCGATCATCACCCGCTCAAACCGATATGGCAGCCGGTCGGCATAGCGCTCCAGTTTCTGCAGCGCTGCTTCCCATTCGGGCGTCATGGCTTCCGGGTCGAGCCCATGCCATCGCTCCAGCGTCGGCAGGCCGACCGGCAGCGGTTGGTTCCTCAGGCTGCGTGTATTGGCCAGCATCAGCAAGATAGCAAAGGCTTCCGGGGTGAGTTCGGGAAATAGGCAACCGCCCCGATCATACGTCATGAGCTTCTTGTCGATCAGCCAGCTTTGGTAGAACCGGGCCCTGTCATGGTCACCAAATATGTCAATGGCCTTCTCCTCAACCCGAATGATCCGGCGTTCCGTGATGACCAGAAAGGTGAGCAGGAACTCCAGTTCGAGGTCAATATACGGAAGATGCTCGGGCATCGCCATGTTAAAGCGCTTGACCCACAGACATTCACGAACAGACGCCCACCGGCTGCCATCTTCATCGATCAGAACCTGATCGCCTGTGGTTTCACCTGGAGCTGCCATCCAGTATCCCCAAGGCAGATTGGGATTGCGGCGTTTTTCGTATGGAATGTTCTCGTCCATCTTACTTCTCCCCTGCATCAAGACCGACAGGCGGCACGGTAAAGCTGCTCGTATCGATGGGAACGCCCGAACCCATCTCGCCACCAGCCGCAGCCAACTGATGCGCGAGATTTGTGCACTGGGTGAATACGTAATCCTCGCCGCGATAAGTCTGCCCGTTTTCAGCCGACATATGGATTTGGTAGCAGCCAGGAACCAAATCGTAGGATTTGTCGCAGGCGAACCCGAACCACCATAGTTCTTCACTGAATGGAGGATGCTCCTGCTTGCCGCGCGGATGGCGGACCCGTTCCCGGGGCTGCTGTGAAATATGGCAGACAGAAACGCGTTCGTCCGCTTCTTCATCGCAGGGCGCGCTGTAGTTCAGGCCGCCGTGAGGCTGAATGCCAAGGTCTGCTGGAACAGCGCGGTAGTCGAAGCCGAACAGAGGATGCTCGGTGTTTACCGCGACATAGCCTGATAAAGTGCCAAGCCGGGCGCGGAGCATTATGCAGGGCATACCGGTGGCTTTATCAGTCCATGAAAGCTTATCGGGTTCATCGCGCCACGGCCCCTCCTTTCTTGGCTGAAGCGAGGGAACATGGAATAGCTGGGCCGGGACGATGGAAGTGCCCGCGATTTTATAAGGCTTGTTGGGCTCGGCCTTTGTCGGCGCGCGATTATTGGTTGGCTTCTTCGCCATGATATATTTCCTTTAGATATAAAAAAAGCCGCAACGACGAAATGTCGAGCGACTTGGTTGATGATGTGTGCAGCGTTTTGCCCGCTGCAGGGTCTTGGTGAGTTTACTACATGATTTCTGCTCCTGCTGTTATTGATTGATGATGCCGCGCGGCAGACGCTGCCCCGAAGGTCAGTGGCCGCTACGCGAATGCCTGTTCTTTAAAATATCACGGGACGCAGGTCGTCGACGCAGCGCCAAGCCTGAAAGGCCGCAACCAGGTTCGCCTGATCCGGATCCTCAGCAAGGCAATTGAACACCCAGGACAGCCACAGCGCTTGAGCGTGGTCTGCTGCTCGCCGGGATTTTTCTGACGGCCCGGCCATCTTGGACGCCAAAGTTATGCCAAACAGTTCGGCGCTGACCCTGACATATTGGTCTTCTGTCCGGTGAACATGGATCTTGCGGTGGAGACCCAGATTGAAGATCGGCAGTGCATCAAGGACATTTTTCGCAAAGTCGGCTTTGGTTTTTGGCCGGTGAGACCCGCCCGGAGCTTCCAGAACCGCGCAAACGCAGTCGGTCTGTTGATCGAGCAGCTTCGTCATTTCCAGTAAAGGAGCGGTTCGATCCTTATCCGGATATGTATGATGATGGCGCGTGAACAATATGTCATCACCAGGCTGGAAATTGACTTCGAAGGCACCAAAGGCGCGTATGAACCGTTCGGTGTTGCGGCGATAGGGATGATAGACGACGGAGAAGGTGACGATCCGCTCCGAATATATGGGAAGTTTCATAAAAATTATCCTGAAATGCCAAGCGGGCGGTCATCCTGAGATGCCGCCCGCTTGAGGATTGGTTAGAAGATATTGGTAGAGCCAGTCGTCAATAGAGCGCTGCCCGTGATCACGCCGGCTCGACTTTAAAAATGTCCACGCTCGTGATGGAGCGTAGAATAGAAGCTACGCTGCCCGGTAGATCGGACAGGTATAATTGGCTGTGCTATCTTTGAGCTGAGCCCAGGGCTTGAACGTTCGCCTCAGAAACTCGCTCTCCGGGTTCGCGCTCGTCGCTGCATTTGCCAGCGCCAAACTGCATGCTGGAATGGCGCAGCGGATCAGCCCGTGGGATTTGAGATGGCGCAACATGATGATCGCTGTCGTCATGACGTCAGCCAGCACCTGCTCCTCGACATCCCCCCACATCCCCTTCTCGACCAGCTCGCCGATGGTTTTGGATGGCGACGGCTTTGCCGGTATCGAGCAAGCTGCTGCATATTCCGGAAGATGAACCGATTCCGCGCGGATCGAGACGGCGCCGCATAGATCGATCCTACGGTCAGAGACTGGCGAGAGTTCGCGCAGCTGCCCGGGCATGATCAGATCAAGCTCACCAGCGGTTCGGCGCAGAACGGCCAGATCCTTATGCTCCCCGCCCCATGTCACCAGCACAGCGCCTGGTTCCTGGTCCAAGGCATCAAAGAAAACAGAGACCATTTCCTTTTCGCTGTGGTCATTGGCAGAGAGAACAATCGGACCTTGGATCTCGGGAATATCCGAACCCCGCTTGAAGCGCATCACGCACCAAGATGCCGCCGCCACGCGGTGAAACGGCCAACGTATCTTTTCCTCGGCGTCTTTGCCTTCAGCTACGCCATATCCGTTATGGCGGTCCCGGTCATAGCCATATTCAAAGTCAGCAACGATATAGGTGCGGGTTCTGTCGTGATGGGCTGCACTGCCGCGCGCTGCAAATAGATTGGCTTCGCGTGACAGCTGTCGTTCAATTTCTGTTGGGTTGGTCATGAGTATATTTCTTTCATAAAAAAAGCCCGCCGAAAGGCAGGCCGTGGTTGTTGAGGCTTGTGATTAATTTTTACCGGTGACGCTCAGTTGCGGTCATCGTTTTAGCTCCGAACAGTGGAAGTCCCTCGGTTCGGAACCAGCTGCGTTCAACAGCCAGCTTTTCCTCTGCCATTTCTTTGCACCAGATGCGGCGCCCAGCATCCCACCGATAACCTCGAGCCTTGAGCTTATCCTTTGCAGAATATGGCGCGCGCAACGCTTCAACGAGCACGGTCGGCGTCTCGGCAGCTTGCAGCAGACGCTGCAGATGGCTCTGGACCGGACTGTCGCCTGGCCCCCGCTGACGCTGCTGCAGCAACCAGAACAATGACCAGACGTCTGCCTCAGCCCTATGGGCATTGGTAAACCAGCCATGCTGAGCCAGCAGATGTTGTTGCGAGCGTCCTTCGTAGCCAAGCTTCAACCAGTCGATCTCGCTGCAGGAACAAGCCCAGGCCTTGCCTTTCAGTTTTGGATAGCGCTGCTCGATCCAAGCCAAATCAAATTTTGCGTTCTGGGCGACCAGCAGATCCGCTCGATCGAGGAAGCCCAATGCTGCTGCATCATCAATCTGCTTGTGGGCCAAATGATGATTGGCAAGGCCGGTGATCAACGTGATCTCCGGTTCCAGTTCTATTCCGGGATCTTGCAGCCAACTTACCGGCCCCATGTGCCCGCTGACCTCTCCGTCATCATCCACCCACACCAGCATAATCGCGAGTTCGATCAGCTTGTCTTCATGAACGTTTAGTCCCGAAGTTTCAGTGTCTAAAATTGCAATGCATCTGCCATCGGGCGGCACGCCGTCTTCCGGCATATGAGAAAAGCGTTTCGGGACGGCGCGCAGCACGCGGTAGCCTTCTTCACGGTCAAGCCGTCTGGAAATTTCCTCCAGCTCTGATTGGTTTTGTAACATGTTCATTTTGGTTTCTCCTGTTGGGAAACCGGCGAGGCTTTGCCGAGCGCTACTGCTCTTTTTTCCTCTCACCTGCCGGCTTCACCGGCAAAGCACTTTCAATGTATTTTTTCTTCTACAACACAGATGTCCGCTGAAGCGTCAGCGGCCCCAAGAATTATTGTTACGGATAATTAGTTTACGTCTACGCTCCCACTGAGCTTCACTCTCGTCAGGTTTACGAAAGGACCAGTTTTTATACTGGCTGAGAAAATGTCCCGGCGTATCGCGCAAGGCCTGCGCTTCATACGGTATGAGATTAAATATCCGCCTGCATTCTTCGGCTCCGCTCTTAGGATCGCGCTTATCGGTTCTTGCCCGCAGATGCAGTTCATCGGCAATATAATCGGCCATTTGTTGTTTATTGGTAGCGCGCGCGGAGCGCCATGTAACAATTTCCGGCGGTATATCAGTATCAAACTTAAAGCGGTCTGGCCGCAGGTAAGATACTGCTATTAAGCGGTTGAACGTCGGATCATCTTTTTGTTGCTCGTAAAACGCCATAACCCAGTGATCCTCTGGTTTGGAAATTTCAACCTTGCCCTCCTTAACAATGATCCGATCTGAATGCATAGCGGCGCAAAACCATTTTCGTTGCTCCATTTGTATATGCTCGATTGCTTCGAGCCGCATTTGTGTTTCCGATAAAAGCAACGCCTCAGGAGTTTTTGAAAAAGCATTAAACAGTGCAGGATCATCGAGATAGCGATAGCCGCCGCGTGTTCCCCGCGAAGAGGCCAGAAGCAAGGTGTTTCGATCCATATTGTCTAATATTCGGCTGGCCCTTCCTGGCAATGGATCGTTCAATTGTTTGTTTCGTGCCGCCTCCCGCGCGATCTGATTGCGCATTCCTAAAGTCTCAATTTTGGAATCTGTGAACAACTCAGCTTGCTTGCGCCGCTTTTGTTTGGCTGCTCGCTCTTTATCCCGATAAATCCTGAGTTTTGGAACCAAATCGAGCCAAATTCGGTGTCGTTCTAGAATCCCGCGATGACGTTCCCTTTCAATCTTGTCGCAGTGTTTTTCACCGGAAGACTTTTGCTGGTCTTCGAGCTGCAGCCCAAGTTCAGCGGCCAAAAATACAGTGTTGGCAATTGCAGCAGGTTTGCCAAAAATTCGAACCGATGAAAGTTTCGCTGCGGCAAGACGAAGCGCATCAATCTGCGCTCGCCGCGCAGTTGATCTGATGGCGATCATGTTTTGAGTCTCTACGAACATCAGCCGCATACCTTCGTAATATTCAATCCGGCCAAGCCGCTTCTTAATCTGGTATCGCTTTGCCAACTTGCCCTTGATATCAGCTTTGACCTTTCCATTATCTGGCTTGAACCTGCTCCATATAATTGCCAAAAATTGTGTGGATATTGTAGGTTTTGGCAGCAGCTTGCCCGTGTCCGGCGATCGCTTGCGGCGGGCTCGTCTCGCTCCGATGGCTACAGCAAATTGCTTGGCAACGGATAGCTCCTCTTCAGCCATTTGACGTTGCCTGCTTGCTAGATAATTGTAATTTGCGCCCTTTTTGCCATCACGATAATCTTCCTGTCGATGAAGATTATCGGTTTGCATGTGAGAGGTGAGTTTTTTTGCTTCCTGGGAAAGGTCCCATCTTGCCGCCGAGTTTTCCTTTTTCGCATCGGTGGTTGGCTTGTCGAAGCGCGGCATTACGAACGGCCTGATTTTTAGGCTTGGACAAGGCGGAACATAGGGTGTGCCGAACTTGGCCTGCAGCTTGCCTAACGCTGCGTTCGAGTAAGCCTTTCCTGCTGCAATTTTTAAAGATTTCTGCTTTCCATTTTGCGGCACGGTTTCAAGAACAGCTGTGTTACCAACTTTAACATAGCGAAGTCCTACTCGCGCCAGCCTACTGTGGAGATCAGGCCAGTCTTTCGCATTTTGTATCCGGGGTGCTGCAAGAATGTGCGCAACTCTTGACATAGGCCATTCTTCACCGGCGAGGTCTTTTGGTCCCGCTTTGTTGTTATCAAAGATAATTTCATGCTGGCTCTGGATGCTATGAATGAGCTGATGGTCAACCTTCCCATCAGCATTTTTGATTATTGAACCGCGCGCGTCTGCAATTTTTATGTCTGAGAAGGTATGATAGACGCCGGTTTCGTCTGCCACATATCTCCTGTTCGGTTCGGGCCCGAGGCCCTCTTGATATTCACAAACAGCGATCGCGATTTGTGCGGCTTCTTTCCACCAGCCGTATCCAAAACTTACATTGCCGCCAGTTGCGGCATTGATAGAAACAGAGAGATGATGACCGTGGGAGTTTGGGGTATCACCGTGAAATGCGCCTACTGACGGACATTCTTCGATTCCCATTATACGGCAGATCGTTGCTCGCTGACGCCTCATTGATGCGCTGTCGACCGCTTCGCCTTTGCGATGGCTCCATGTCATGTGCCAAAGGCGGTCGAGACCTGCGCCAGCTGCATATACGGCCATATCTCTGACATGATCTTGGACCTTATTTGAAGACAGATTGTCGGCGTATCGCTCTACTATACGATGCGACCCCTCACCTTCCGGGTCCATTATTGCATATTCACCAACTCGTTCTGCGGTCACAAAAGCATGATGGTGCTCGCCCGAGGCAGCGAGCCCGATTATGTATGAGGAGCAGCCTATCGCGATATCAAAGCTGCGCGCTTGTTTTGCCGCTCCGCCTACAAGATCTTTTATTTGATCGCGATATTGCCAGATTTTGATGATCATGGCGTCGGCTTACGCCAGTCAGTGATCGCAGAAGAACGATTGTTGATCTCGCGGTCGGTCAGTAAATTGACGATCTCCCGAGAAATTTTGACCAGATCGTGATCTATCTCCATTCGCTCGCTGTTTCTCTCAATCATTGTGGCGATTGCATCGCTCGCTTGCTGGATCAGACGGGACATCTCAGGGGTTTGGATTGGCCTACCATCGGATTGCTTCGGGATAGCTTTACGCAACGAAGTAAGGGCCCGGATAACGTCGCAAATTGTGAATAGATCATTCTGAACGAGATTTACTGTAACCAACAACCTCGACGTTATGTCGTATACGGGATCTCGGAAGCCGTTTGACAATAAGATGCGCTCGCGGCAATATTCAGAGGTTGAGGCACCCTGCGCTGACTTTTTAACGAACTCGACCTCTTCTTTGCTTCCAAAATGGACAACGATACGGGGCCGCGAAGTGCGAAGGTCTTTCCGCTTCGGCTTGGAACCGCCTGACATCAGATTTCTCCTCCGCTAAAATCTAGTAACGAACTGAAAACCTGCATGCCGTCACGAAGCGTAGCGACACGATGGCAATAAAATGTGGGAATCCCACATTCATCCTGCTTAAGTTTAGGCCCCTTTTGGACATGGTTTCTCATGGTAAAGGGACCTGTAGTTCGCGCATCGCTTTAATCAGATAAGCCCGCTCTGTCGGGCCTCGGTTTAAAACCTCATCTACGGCCGCTTTGTCTGACGCAAGAGCACCAGCGTTCTCGAGGACTTGTTCTAGGCTCTCGTTAAACCGGATGCTTCCAAAGAATTTGTTTGCTTTGCCAGCACCATCCTTCTTGAAATAAAAGTCGAATTTGTCCGGCATTTTAGCGACTGACCCGTTGGTAGCATGCTCCACATATTCGATATGCGGTTGAACGGCAGAATCGCTGGGCGCATAATTCGCAGGTTGGTATGATGGTTCTTTAGACACCTTGTCCAAAGTTGCTGCCCCGCGATCCTGAGTTGCGGTCGGCGTTGGAACGTCTTCAAAACGCTTGACCTCTTCCCCCTCGGTCAAATTGTTTTTCATTTGATCATGGTCCTGATCGGGCAAGCTATTTTGACCCTTGGGGGGTGGAGCCTCATCAGTTATTGCCAAATTCTCTGGAGCTTTGCCGAGATCCGAACGTTGGTTGTGCATATCGGAAAATTCCGACTTTAGTGAGCTTCCTTCATCCAGGACTGCTCTGCTCGCTTCAGGATCTTGCGATGCATCATTCAGTTTACTGGGAGAATATTTGCCGCTGATCAATTCTTCCCGGTTCCGGCAAAGCCAATTGATCCAGTTTTCAAGTTCAGCAGGTTCATCGCTGGGCAAGCGGCCGAAAACTTTCATGACGGACTTTGCCATGTTTTTTCCGTAGGCCGTTCTTCCGGACCGGAGTGTCCTGCGTAGTTCGTTGAGAATGTAGGCATTGGCTTCCGGTGGCAAATTTGGAAAACCTGGTTCAGGGTCAGAACCAATTTGAGAGAATTTACCCGTCGGATATTGGCGCTGCAGCTTTTTAATACGGCGACGTTCTTTTGCAGCTTTTGATAGGGGTTTCCTCTTAGTAGCGGGCGGTGAGACTTGGCCTTTGGCGTTCTCATCCGGATAGTTTTTGTCCATAATATACCTCGATTACATAGTTATCTAAAGGTTATAGGACGTGGTAAAAAAACACCCAAAGGTTCTGGTGAATAATTTTTTCGGATAATTTTGCTTGGCTAGTCGCAAGATAGATTCCGCACCGTGGACAAAGGACTATGTTTCGCAATTTATGGTCGATATTTATTGGAAGCGGGTGGCCTCCTGGGGGATCAGTAGTGCGATAGGATGGCTACTTCGCGCCCTCGTTTAGGTCATTCACATGTAGCTCCGGCGGGGCCGAAAGCGGTCACGGGAATATTTGCAAATACTGGAATTCGTTGACAGAACTCGCGATGCGCCAGATCCTTTCTGCCATCTTTAAATTCTCGGTGCCAGCGTCTCAATGATTTTGCATTCCCCTACTGTTCCATGCTGACAAGCACCAATCAAGCGATCCAGCTCAGAACGTAGCGTGGTCAGGTCGTCAATTTTCTGATCAATCTCGGCAAGGTGCCTGCTCGCAATATCATCAACTGCTTCACAGGATTGATCTTGATTGTCCGATAATTCCAGCAATTCGCGCAGTGCCTTCAGGGTAAAGCCGAGATTTCGGGCACGGCGGATGAACGGAAGCCTGGCGAGATGGTCGCTTCCGTAATCCCGGTAGTTTGAAGTCGTTCGTGCTGGGGGCGGTAACAGGCCGAATTTCTCATAGTTGCGGACGGTTTCAACTTTTGTCTTTGTCGCCTTTGCCAGTGCTCCAATTTTCATCGTTTGATCCTATAGTTACTACAGGGTGCATAAGTGTCGGCGAATCAAATTTTGTCTATGAAAAATCAGGCCTGATAATTGCTGCGCCGATGCCTGTGGAACCGGGGGTCCGCTGGGGAAGTGAAACTTCGCAGAGTGCACCAATGATTTCGCAATTCTCCGCTCGCCCACCGGAACAAGATATCGCAAACGCCAAGAGCGAATGCCGCAATCCTTCAAGCTGGCTTATCTTCATATCAATTCGTTCAAGATGCGATTTTGCGATGGTCGATGCCAGAGTGCAATCCTGTTCTGGACTATCTGATAGACTTAGAAGCGACCTAATTTCAGCAAGGGAAAAGCCGAAGCTGCGGCTATGCCTTATAAAAGATAGTCTTTTTACGTCGCATTCAGCATAGGTGCGTCGCCCTGAATCTGTCCGCACAGGTGGGGGCAATATCCCGATATCTTCGTAATACCGAATGGTATTCACTTTGGTGCCTGTGCGATTTCCAAGTTCGCCAATCATCATCTTTGCCAAAATAACCTCCTAATGACTTGCATTTGCAAAAACTGCTTGCTTCTACAGTCACTAGAGGTTGTAGAGCAACCCTATGAGTAAGAATGATGAAGATGGCTGCGCCTGCGCTGGTGATGCCGTAAGGGCTCAGGATGATCCAGCATACCGGCGTGCTTTGTGGATTGTTGTGATCCTCAACATCGGGTTTGGGCTATGCGAGATTATTGGCGGATTTGTTGCTGATAGTCAGGCACTCAAGGCAGACGCGCTCGATTTTCTGGGTGATGGCTCAATCACGCTGATCGGGCTTTTCGCACTTGGGTGGACAGCGCTTGCGCGTTCGCGTGTGGCGCTCGTCCAAGGCATTTTTCTCGGACTGCTAGGTATAGGCGTGATCGGGTTTGCCATCTGGCGGGCTATGAGTCCGGGAATGCCAGAAGCCGGTATTATGGGGGTAATTGGTTTTGTCGCGCTCGGGATAAATATAGCGTCGGCTTACGTTCTGTCACAGTTTCGTGATGGTGATGCAAATGTTCAAGCCATATGGCTGTTCAGCCGCAATGACGCGATCGCAAACGTCGCTGTAATAGGTGCTGCCGGTCTCGTGGCGTGGACCGGAAAAGCCTGGCCCGATATCGCCGTGGCTGCCGTTATTGCGATGCTTTTCATTCACTCAGCATACCAAATCATACAAAACGCGGTTGCCGAAATGCAGCTTCAAAATGCCTGAGAGAATTGCGAACCTAATGCGTCATTTTGCTAGAATATCATTCATTCTGATATCGCTCTTGATGCTGGCCGCCATTTCTATTCCGGCTTATGCGCAGGTAAAAATTGCCGAGGTTGAAACGCTGTGGCGATTGCTGGATTATATTGCGGTCGATTATCCCGGCGCAGTAGATAAAGGCAAGGTGACAAACGACGCTGAATATTCCGAAATGGAGGAGTTTTCGGGAGCTGTCGTCGACGGTTTGGCAAAGCTGCCACCAAAGCCGGGTCGAGCCGACCTGGTTGCAAAAGGTGACGAGCTTAATGCGGCCATTGATAATAAAACGTCTCCGGATAAAGTCGCGCGGCAGGCACGCCTGCTGGCAACGGAGTTGCTACGCAGTTATCCTGTTCCACTTGCACCCAAAATTGCACCAAACATACAAAATGGCAAACGGCTATATGCTCAAAATTGTGCCAGTTGCCACGGCATGTCTGGTAACGGCCAAGGGCCGAATGCAGAGCAGCTCGACCCCGCTCCTATTGCTTTTACCGATGGCGCTCGAGCAAGAGAACGCAGCCTGTTCGCACTTTATCAGGTTATAGGTCAGGGGCTTGACGGGACAGCAATGCAGAGTTTTGCCGATTTGCCTGCTCAGGATCTTTGGGACATGGCCGCCTATGTGGGCGGCTTTGCATTTGCTGAGGCATCCAAGGGAGAAGAGCTTTGGGAAAATGACGCGTCTATTCGCGCTCTGTTTCCTGATCTCGCAGCTCTGGCAAGCATGACTCCTGCCAATCTTGGAAAGCAGATTGGACCAGAAAAAGCAGATGCGGTGATGGCATTCCTGCGGAACCACCCGGATGCCATTGGGGCTACCTCAAGCGGTTCTCTGGCACTATCGCGGACCAAACTAAAAGAAAGTTTTGCTGCTTATCAAGCAGGCAGAAAAGACGAGGCAGAAACTCTAGCATTATCTGCGTATCTTGACGGCTTTGAACCTCTGGAACCTGCGCTGGCCTCTCGCGATCCCTCTTTGCTAAAAGCCATTGAACGCTCGATGGCCCGTGTCCGCGCTGCTATCGGTGACGATCTTCCTGTAGCAGAGGTGGAGAGCCGGATCGACGCGCTTGATCGGCTTTTTTCGGAAGCAGAGTCCGCGTTGGACGCCGATCAAGCCAGCCAGGCATCGGCTTTCGTAGGAGCCTTCACGATATTGCTGCGCGAAGGGCTGGAGGCATTACTGATCGTGGTTGCCATGATTGCGTTTCTGCGCAAAGCCGAACGTCCCGAAGTCATGTTGTATGTGCATGGGGGCTGGATAACGGCGCTTCTCGCAGGCGGCATCACATGGTTCGCTGCCACCTATCTCATAGGTATCAGCGGCGCTAGCCGTGAACTGACCGAAGGCTTTGGTTCGCTATTTGCAGCGGTAATCCTGCTTTTTGTGGGCTTGTGGATGCACGGCAAGTCCCGCGCCGATGAGTGGCAACGCTATATCCGCGAAACAATGAGCAAAGTATTGTCGCGGGGATCTGCATGGTTTCTCTTTGGGCTAGCATTCATTGTCGTTTACCGTGAGGTCTTTGAGACAATACTGTTTTTTGCGGCGCTCTGGACTGCGGACAATGGTATGATCATTCTGGTTGGCTCTGGAGCCGCGATCTTTTTGCTTATGGCCATTGCCTGGGCAATGCTAAGCTACAGCCGGAAATTGCCGATAGGTAAGTTTTTCGCTTACAGCTCAGCATTGATGGTCGTGCTGACAGTGGTTCTCACCGGAAAAGGAATTGCTGCGTTACAGGAAGCCGGTTTCATAAGCGTGACTCCGCTTCCTGATTTTCTGCAGATTTCGATGTTGGGAATTTTCCCTGCGGTTCAGTCTATTTTGGCCCAGATTGTGGCAATGGGAGTCATCGCTATCGGCTATTGGTATAATGCTAGGAAGACTTAATTCTTCGTGATTTTTACTAATTCTTAAACCGATCAAAGACCACAAAATTTGATGATATTACATATCTAACTGCATGAAATATTGGAAATGTTGTTCAAAAGCACTTGATGAACTAACGAGATAATGTATTGGGCGGAACCATGAATGAACGCAGCGGCATAAATGAAAAAACGTCAGGGCTCTTTCGCCTGATGGCGGTTTTGCTCGTTCTGATTATGTCGAGCATGACGGTAGCCGAAGCAGCTGAATGCGCCAGCGAACCACAAAACGCCGAACTGATGTTGATTTCCGACGCCGGACACTCGGATGAAGCCCCTTCGGATAATGACGCCGGTAAACATGGAATCTGTCCGCATGGTCATTGCCATAACGGCAGCGTTACCACAGAACGGTTGCTGGGCTTCGACGGTTCAGTGAATCTGGTAAGTTCCAGCTTCAGCAGCAATGCCGATCAATTTGCGCTGTCTGCGCATTCATCCCGTTTAAAACGACCACCTCGCGTCTGAACTAATTCTGACTTGCGCCAGACTCATGGCGTTATTTCAATTAGTTAAGCGAGGATTTCTCAGAAATGTTGAAGAAAATGGCGCGCCTGCGCCTCTGTGCGGCAATGATATTTGCCGCGAGCCCTGCCACTGCCGCTCTGGCCGAGGATCAGAGTGTTAGTTTAAACGAGGCCTTAGTGCGCGCTGGAGCTGAATCGCCTGCCGTGCAAATTTCCCAAGCAGAGATTGATATCGCGCGCGGAAACCAAAAACAAGCGAGCCTCGGACCAAATCCCGAGGTCTCGGTAGAGGTTGAAAACGTCGCCGGGAGCGGCGTTTTCAAAGGCCTGCGTTCAACCGAATATACAGTTTCTGTTGGGCAAAGATTGGAGCTCGGCGGTAAACGCGGAGCCAGAACACGTGCGGCGCGAGCGCAGACAAGCCTGGCAGAGGTAGAAGCTGCTATCTCTCAGGCCGAATTGGCCAGCTCCGTGCGTTTGGCATATACAGAAGCAGTTGCTGCTCAGAGCCGCCTTGACTTTGCAACGCGCGTCGTCGGTCGCAACCGGGAGCTGTCAAGAATTGCTAGAATCCTCGTTGAAACTGGCCGTGACCCGCCGCTTAGAGCATTGCGCGCTGACGCTGCGCTTGGCGAAGCGGAAGCAGCACTGGAAGCCGCAAGGGCAGAGGAATATTCCGCCAGATTGCTACTTGCATCGCTTTGGGGCTCGCAAACACCACCTCAGGAAGTTGAGCCGGTCTGGCTCAGCGGCGGTGACGTAGAATTTGAGGCCGACCTGTCCCAATCCCTACAGATCAAAGCCGCAGAAGCGAACCGGGACGCTGCCAGTGCCATTGTCACGCGCGAACGCGCAAATGCTGTTCCGGATCTAACGTTAAGCGGCGGCGCCAGACGTTTTGAAGAAAGCGGGGATACTGCGTTCATCGTGGGTGCTTCGATTGCCATACCGTTTGGAAATCGCAACCAGGGCAGCATTCAAGCGGCAGAAGCGAGCGTTCGCGGAGCTGAGGCGCGTCGCGCTTTGCGGTTGGTAGCGATCAACCGGGAATATAATATTGCCAGCAATCAACTGGAAGCAACGCAAAGCCGGGTGGAAACTCTGGAAAGCCAGACACTGCCCCAAGCTGAAGAAGCATCAAGGCTGGCCCAACTGGGATATCAATACGGAAAATTTACCCTGTTGGATGTCCTGGACGCTGCAGCAGCAAGAGACACGGCTGAACTCGGCCTGTTGGAAGCCAAGGTAGCGAGAGCGGAGGCGGTGATTACACTGCTGAGATTGGCGGCCAGATAGATGAGAAAACTGGAAGTAGATCACGTCATAATATTGGCTGGCATCTTCACCATGCTGACTGTTCTAACCGGCCTGTTCATGCTGACGTCGATCGCAATAGCGGTGCCAGATTGCGTCACTACAGAAACCAGTTTTTCCGGTGACAGCGGGCCTCCACAAAACCAGAGTTTGACTGCGGGACGGTCACAAAATTCGAGCAGGGATATATAAAATGAACAACAGAAAATGGATCATAATCGCTGGCCTGGCCATCGCGTTTGCGGTTGTGCTGGGAGTAATTTTCAATGGCTCAACCGGCGGTAGCGCGGAAAATCAGGGCGCTGCCAACACCACAGAAGAAAATCATTCCGAAGAAGAGGGCGTTGTCGAAATGACAGAAGAACAGCTGCGCGCCTCTGAAATCGGAATATTCGATGTGGCTCCAAGTTCGCTTGATGCCGAGATTATTGCGCAGGGTAGTGTTGCACCGTCTCCCCAAGGGCAGGCCATATTGAGTGCAGGCGCTGAAGGCAGGGTCACGAACATCAAAAAGAGGTTGGGAGATGCGGTTCGGCGCGGCGAGACAGTAGCTACCATAGAGAGCCGCGAAGCCGCCGCAATTAGTTCCGAAGTTACATCGGCAGCTTCTCGGGCCGCGCTTGCCCGGTCGCAGCTGAACCGTGAGCAGCGCCTCTTCGATGAGAAAATCACCGCACGGGCAGATCTTGAAACGGCGAGAGCAGAAAATCAACAGGCTGCCGCAGAAGCAAGACGGGCAAGCCAGGCGGCCACTGCGTCAGGTGTCAGCGGACGATTTATTGCTGTGCGCTCACCGATTGGCGGCCGAATAACGTCAAGCCCGGCAATTCTCGGCTCCTATGTCACCGCACAGGATGAGCTTTTCCGTATCGCCAATCCGAACCTTATTCAAATTGAGGCGGCAGTTCCTGCGGAAGATGCGCGCAAGATCAGCACTGGAGCAGCGGCCACGGTCGAAACGCCCGAGGGTGAAATCTCCGCTCGGGTATTGGCGGTTACGCCAGCTGCCGATCCGGAAAACAGAGCGGCCATTGTCGTGCTTGCCCCTGCTTCAGGCGCCAGACTCGTCCCCGGAGAATATGTGCGGGTGCGGATACTTCAGCAGGCGACAAGCGATCAGTCTACGGCATTGATTGTTCCCGCAGAGGCTGTCCAATCCGTCGAAGGACGCAACGTCGTGTTTGTAAAGACCAAATCTGGTTTCCGTGCACGGTCCGTTACGACCGGAGCGAAGAGCGGCGGTAGAATCGAGATTGTCGACGGTCTCAAGTCCGGCGAACAAATCGCCGGTAAAAACGCCTTTCTCCTGAAATCTGAACTTGGCCGCGGCGAAGCAGAACATTGATTAATACATTCCCATTGGAGCAACGGCTATGATTGCACGTCTCGTCGAAATGTCCGTCCGCAATCGGTATCTTACCGTATTGTTTCTTGCTGCAGTCGCGGCACTCGGAGTCTTTAATCTGGTTAATCTGCCAATTGATGCTGTCCCTGACATCACCAATAATCAGGTCCAGATCAACACTGTCGACCCTACTCTCTCACCGCTCGATATTGAACGCTTGGTGACTTATCCGGTTGAAACATCGCTGGCGGGCATTCCGGGACTGCAGACGACCCGATCCATCTCCCGGAACGGCTTTTCGCAGGTTACGGCGATATTCGACGATAGCGCCGACGTCTACTTTGCTCGTCAACAGGTGGCCGAAAGACTGACCACTGTTCGCAATAGCCTGCCGGCCACTGCCGAACCGGCAATGGGACCGGTATCCACAGGGCTTGGCGAGGTTTTGATGTGGACGGTCAGCTACGAGCCATTTGAAAAAGGAAAAGCTGCGGGCGGTTCTGGCTGGCAATCTGATGGTTCATACCTGACTCCCGAAGGTGAACGCTTGAACGATGAAGTCTCAAAGGCGGCGTATCTACGCACGCTTCAAGACTGGGTAATCGGACCGCAATTGCGCAACGTCAAGGGCATCGCTGGTGTTGACTCGATTGGTGGTTACGCCAAACAATTTGTCGTTACCCCCTCGGCGGCTCGGCTTTCTTCCTACGGTATCGGTTTTGACGATCTTTCCGAAGCGCTTGGAAGGGTCAATCTTTCTGTTGGCGCAAACTTCGTTGAACGCGGCGGAGAGGCATTTCTGGTGCGGGCAGACGCACGACTCAAATCGCTGGAAGAAATTGAAAATTCGATCATCGCGACACGCGAAGGCATTCCTGTTCGCGTCCGTGACGTTGCATCCGTCAGCAATGGCGGCGATTTGCGAACCGGCGCGGCAACCGAGAATGGCGAAGAAGTCGTTGTCGGAACCGCATTGATGCTGCTTGGTGAAAACAGCCGTGCGGTTGCCGCTGCAACCGGTGAAAGGCTTGCAGAAATCGTCAAGACAATGCCTCCCAACATAAAATTAGAAGTCGTTCTGGACCGTTCGAAACTGGTCAATGCGACTATCAGCACGGTTGAAAAAAACCTGACCGAGGGAGCTTTGTTGGTTATCGTCGCGCTATTCCTGCTCCTTGGCAATTTCAGGGCAGCGCTGATTACCGCGCTCGTCATTCCCGTTTCCTTTGTGATGATGGCAATCGGCATGAATCGATTTGGCGTTTCGGGAAATCTCATGAGCTTGGGCGCTCTTGATTTCGGCTTGATCGTTGACGGCAGTGTTATCATCGTGGAAAATTTCCTGCGCCGGATGGCAGGCCGGCAACATGAAGAAGGGCGACTTCTATCTCTAGGCGAACGACTGGAAGAAGTGATCGCATCAACAAGAGAAATGATCAGGCCTTCGCTATTTGGCCAGGCGATAATTTTGCTGGTTTTCGTGCCATTGCTCACCTTCCAGGGTGTTGAAGGAAAGACCTTCTCGCCGATGGCCATCACCGTAATGCTTGCGCTCATATCGGCGTTTATTCTCTCACTGACCTTGGTCCCGGCATTATTGGCTCTGCTGATAAGCGGCCGTGTTTCTGAAAAAGAGGTTCGGATGGTGAGCTGGAGCAAAAGCAAATACGAACCGGCATTACGAAAAGCACTGAAATGGCCCGGACGGGCAACCTTGGCAGGCCTTGCCGTATTTGGACTGTCGATCGGTATGTTCGGCTTTCTCGGTAGCGAGTTCATGCCGCAACTCGACGAACAGGATCTGTCCCTTCAATCGATCCGAATACCGTCCACTTCGCTGGATCAATCTGTTTCAATGCAAAAACAGATCGAGCGGGAGATTTCCAAATTTCCACAGGTCCGCTTCATGTATTCAAAAACCGGAACAGCTGAAGTGGCCAGCGATCCCATGCCGGTCAATATTTCCGATGCATTTATCATTTTGCGTCCGAAAGATGAATGGCCCGACCCGTCGCTTTCAAAGACAGAGCTGGTGGAACAGATGGAAGCGAAACTAGCCAATCTCATCGGCCAGAATTACGAGTTCAGTCAGCCCATTGAAATGCGTTTCAATGAGTTGATTGCAGGTGTGCGGGGTGATGTTGCCGTCAAGGTATTTGGCGACGACCTCGAGCAGCTGTCGGCCACTGCCAATCAGCTTGCGACCGTTTTTTCGGGTATTGAAGGTTCTGCGGATGTCCGCGTCGAGCAAACCGAGGGCTTTCCGACATTGGACGTGCAATTCGATAATTCGGCAATTGCAGCCCATGGTCTCACCGTTGATGAAGTGGCCGCAACCGTCAGCGCCGCATTGGGCGGCGCCGAAAGCGGGCTGGTATTTCAGGGCGACCGCAGGTTTGATATTGTTGTGAGGCTACCTGGCGAAGTGCGTAACGATATCGACGCTATCGGAGCGCTACCAGTTATTTTGCCGGAAAATGGTTTCGGGAAAAGGTCGTCGGTTCCACTCCGATCCTTGGCTACCCTGAAAGAAACCGAAGGCCTCAATCAGATCAGCCGGGAAAACGGACAGCGGCGCGTTGTTGTGCAGCTCAATGTTCGAGGCCGCGATGTTGGCTCCTTTGTGAACGAAGCGAAGTCCCAAATTGAGCGCGATGTCGCTCTACCATCAGGAGTCATCCTCGAATGGGGCGGGCAATTTGAAAGCCTGCAGGCCGCTCAGGCAAGAATCAATCTTGTTGTTCCTGTCATAGCGCTGTTGATCTTTGGTCTGCTGGTCATGGCTCTCGGTAACTTCCGTATGGCTGCCGCAGTATTTGTCACAGTCCCTCTGGGAATTGCAGGCGGGATATTCTCGCTAGCAGCAACGGGTCTGCCATTCTCTATCTCGGTTGCTGTGGGCTTTATTGTTCTGGCCGGCGTGGCGGTGCTCAATGGACTTGTGATGATGACCGCCATTCAGGGGCGTCTTGAATCTGGCGTGGAATTGGTTGAGGCCATCTACTCTGGCGCAGTCGAACGCTACAGGTCCATTCTGATGACAGCCATCGTGCCGTCATTGGGCTTCGTTCCGATGGCAATCGCGACTGGCACAGGCGCTGAGGTGCAAAAGCCGTTGGCGATCGTGGTTATCGGCGGTTTGATCACCGCAACGATTTTGACGCTTTTCGTGTTGCCCGCCGTGACACGGTTGATGCTTGAGCGCGAATTTCCCGATTTGAGGCCGCATATCAAGCGATTCACGCCCTCTTTGGACAAATTTCCAATCCTGCAACGTTTCCGTCCAAAGCCAGAATGAGAAGGAGTGCATAATGCAAAAGCCGCAACAAATATCACTCATGCGGATTTATACCGATGAAGCCGCAATGCATGGGGACGAGACAGTTGTTACCACCATTATTGATCGGGCCAGATCTTATGGCCTTCGCGGAGGCACCGTCCTGAAAGGAATATTGGGGTTCTCCTCGTCTTCCATTGTTCATGAACATCACGCGTTCGGAATTGGCGATAATCCACCGGTGGTGATCGAAATAATCGATGCCCGGGCACGACTGGAAGATTTCTACACTCAGCTAGACGATCTGCGGGGGATCGGGCTAGTCAGCCTCGAAAAGGTTGATGTTCTCACGCGAGCGGCAGAACAGAAATGACCGATGAGCACAGCAAGCATTCGGAAAATTCGGATCACTCGCACGGAGGGCTAATCGACAGGCTGCTTGGTGGCCGTGCAGAAATGGTATTTGCAGGCCTTTGCGGTGCAACCCTTCTTGCCGGATGGCTGGGACCAAAAATCAATCTTCTGCCGGCGAATATTGGGTTCTGGTTTTTGGTAGCGGCCTATTTTTTCGGCGGCTATTTTACGATATTGGAAGCCTTCGAAAAAATCAGAAATCGAAAATTTGAAATAGATTTTCTCATGATCGTTGCCGCCGGCGGGGCGGCGTGGCTCGGGGCATGGGCAGAGGGAGCATTTCTATTATTCCTGTTCAGCATCGGCCATGCACTTGAAAATTATGCAATGGCCCGCGCGCGCAATGCCATATCCGCACTGTCTGACCTTGCTCCCGAGGAGGCGGTGGTCCGCAGGGATGGAGAGGAATTGCGATTGCCCGTGGCCGAGTTGGTAATCGGCGATATTGTAATCATCCGCTCCAACGAGCGACTTCCAGCAGACGGTTTTGTTGTCAAAGGGGCGAGCAGCGTCAACCAGGCTCCCATAACCGGTGAGAGCGTCCCGGTCGACAAGCGTCCGGTCGACAATGCTGCAGCGGCGGCCAAAGCAGCCGATAAAGTCAAATCCGAACATAGGGTTTTCGCCGGATCCATAAACGGAAGCGGTAGCCTCGAAGTGCAAGTCACCCGATTGGCGTCGGAAACCACATTGGCCCGGGTTGTCGAAATGGTGAACGATGCGGAGACGCGTCAATCGCCAACGCAGAGCTTCACCAATAAGTTTGAGCGGATTTTTGTGCCGGTTGTCATTCTGCTTGCAATCGCAACTGGATTTTCTTGGTTGGTGATAGACGAGCCAGTCTCCGATAGCATTTACAGGGCGATGGCAGTCCTCGTTGCCGCCAGCCCCTGTGCGCTGGCTATTGCAACACCCAGCGCTGTTTTAAGCGGGATTGCCCGTGCAGCGCGGGGCGGCGTTCTCATAAAGGGCGGCGCGCCTCTCGAGATGCTGGGTAAGCTTGATTCGATCGCTTTTGACAAAACCGGGACCCTTACGATTGGCGAACCGGAGTTAGTCGAAACGGTGCCTTTCGGAGAAATTGGAGCAGACGAACTCATCGCTATTTCTGCCGCTGTCGAAGTGCATAGTGATCACCCTCTGGCGCAAGCTATTGTGCGTGCTGCAGAAAAACGCCTCGGATCATCGGATCTGATCGCTACAAATTTTCAGAGCATAACGGGCAAAGGCGTTACTGCCAAAATCAATGGCGAAAAGGTCTTGATAGGAAAAGCGGGGCTGTTTCTCGACGATGATCAGGATTCGCTTCCTGAAGATGTCGCCCAAAAAGTCACCGAAATGTCTTCACGCGGTCGCACCACCATGATTGTCAGGCGTGGCGGCAAATTTATTGGCGTTCTCGGCCTCATGGATACGCCCCGCGCTGCAGCGTCCGAAGTGATAAACAAGCTCCGGTCTATTGGAATCTCACGGATGATGATGATTTCTGGCGACAATCAGAAAGTCGCCGACGCGATCGCCCTGGAAGTAGGTCTTGACGAAGCCTTTGGTGACCTAATGCCGGATGACAAGGTCGAGAAAATTGCTCAACTGAGCGATCAGGGCGGAGTGGCGATGGTTGGTGATGGTGTGAACGATGCCCCCGCGATGGCAAATGCGACTGTTGGAATAGCCATGGGAGCCGCCGGTTCCGATGTCGCGCTTGAAACGGCAGATATCGCGTTAATGGCAGATGATCTGGCAACATTGCCTTTTGCCGTTGGTCTCAGCAGATCGACAAGTAGCATTATCCGTCAAAATCTTTGGATCAGTCTCGGCGTGGTGGCCGTATTGATCCCGGCAACACTCTTCGGCCTGGGGATCGGCCCCGCTGTCGTGATGCATGAAGGATCGACGCTTGTCGTGGTCATAAATGCCTTGCGGCTGCTGGGATATAAGGAAAGTTAATCGGTGCGGCCATCATGCCGGTCGTGCTCATGGATGGAAGAGCGAGAGCCTGTTGAATATCAGATTTGAGCCGAGTTTAATGCAATCAAGCAGGGTTGACCCAAAACGCAAAAAACGAGTGAAGATATGAGCGTTCGTCTAAAGATATTTCAGCGCGGTTTCGAATTGATACCATCATTCATTCTAGCCGGAATTTTCTTGGTATTCTGGTCGAAGGTGGCGAAAGGTCATTTAGATGCAATAGATAGAACCCTTTTGCTTGCTTTTCGATCGCCGAGAAATTCGGATATACTGATGGGCCCGGACTGGCTGCTCCAATTTGTCCGCAATATCACCTTTTTGGGAGATTCAACCTTCCTGCTTCTGGTCATATTTGCCGTATCATTCTTTCTGATCGCCAAAAAAGCCTATTTCAATGCATTCTTGTTGCCCGCTTTGTCTCTCAGTGGATTTTGGGCAGTATCCTTATTAAAAGATTTTTTCGGCAGGCCGCGACCTGCGATTGTAGAATATCTTTCTGTTCCCAATTCAGCGAGTTTTCCAAGCGGCCATGCCGCGAACTCGACTATCGCCTATATCCTTACCGCACTGGCGCTATTTAAACTCGTGCCAGGCCGATATGCACGTTTTTCCCTGATTTGTGGTGCGCTATTATTGGCTGTCTTGATCGGCACGTCGAGGATTGCCTTGGGCGTCCATTGGCCAAGCGATGTGCTGGGCGGTTGGATTTTTGGGCTCAGTTGGTGCTGTTTGTGGCTATTGAAAAATAGTAGAACAGATGCGCAATACATCTAAAACCACTGCCACGCCAAGCCAACGCGATGAACACTCAATCAATCGCTGACGGGGGACATAATCTATTGCGATTCAACAGGTCCTTTACAAAATTCAGAATATAGGGTAGCCCCCTATGCTATGTCACATACATCGGATGATAAAAAGCTTCTGGCGCGCGTCAGCCGCCTTAAAGGGCAACTAGAAGCCATTGAGCGGGCTTTGGAAAACAAGGCTCCTTGCGGTGAGATACTCAATCTTGTCGCCTCGGTTCGAGGAGCCGTAAATGGGCTTACCGTGGAATTGATTGAGGATCATGTCCGCGAACATGTCTCCAATCCTGAAACGGACACTGATGAAGCGCGCGCTCAAGGCGCGACAGATCTGATCCAGGTTATCCGGACATATTTGAAATGATAACCTCCGAAGCTGCAACTCAAGCCGGACACGAACATGATCACGTATTTTTAGGCCAAAATCACGAACGGAACGAACGCCGGACCTGGTTCGTTATTGCCCTGACCAGCGTGATGATGGTTGTCGAGATTGCAGCCGGGACAATTTACGGTTCGATGGCGCTGGTCGCCGATGGCTGGCATATGTCCACGCACGCCGCTGCGATGCTGATCGCTGCGCTCGCCTATCTATATGCACGCCGCAATGCCAAGAACCCCCGCTTCACATTCGGCACCGGCAAGGTGGGGGACCTTGCAGCTTTCGCCAGCGCAATTGTTCTGGCGTTGGTTGCGCTACTGATAGGATGGGAAAGTGTCGTCAGACTGGCAAATCCGATCCCGATCAGCTTCCCCCAGGCAATCTTCGTGGCCATCATTGGCCTAATTGTGAATCTGGTCAGTGCTTGGTTTCTCCGCGACGATCATGATCATCATCATGGGGACAGCCATCATCACGATCATAGCCACGATCACGACCATCATGCTGAACACCATGGCCGGGACCAAAATCTGCGCGCTGCTTATCTCCATGTGCTGGCTGATGCTCTAACATCGGTATTGGCAATAATTGCGCTGATAGCCGGCAGCATCTACGGATGGATATGGCTTGACCCGCTCATGGGTATCGTCGGTTCGCTTGTCATTGCGCGCTGGTCATGGGGTTTGATGCGCGATACCGGCTCAACGATGCTGGATTACAGAAAAGCGGGCGACCCAGTCTCAGCAAAAATCCGCTCGATCATCGAGGAAGCTGGAGACAAAATCTCCGACCTGCATGTCTGGCAACTGGGTCCAGGACACCATGCCGCTATTGTAGCAGTCATTACGGAAAGTGATACAGCCCCCGCTGTTTATCGCGAGAGACTGGCCGAAACCGTGGGGCTTTCTCATATCACCGTGGAAGTGAATCCAGCTTAGACGGCTGGGAAAGCGCATTAAATGGAAAACCTGTTTCTCATTGTAGCTCTTGCTGTGGGCTTGGCGATGGACGCCTTTGCGGTGGCGGTTGCTCAAGGGGCTGCAGGACATAATTCCATGTTTCACGCCACTCGAACGGGAATGGCATTTGGCGTAGCGCAGGGCATCATGCCATTTCTGGGATGGGCCCTTGGAATAGCTTTTGTTTCGGAGATCAGCGCTTATGATCACTGGATTGCTCTCATTCTGCTCAGCGGTTTAGGGTTAAAAATGCTTTGGGAAGCGCTGGGCAGGAACGAAAGAGATGCGGTGTCCAGTCTCTCAGGCTGGGCGCTGGGAACGGCTGCGATAGCAACGAGCATAGACGCCTTTGCTGCCGGCATCATGCTGCCTGCTCTTGGCCTTCCGGTTTTACTGGCCTGTGTTATTATTGGGACAGTTACAGCTTTGCTTTCCAGCTTGGGCGTGATGATCGGCGGAATGGCAAGCTCGCGCATCGGGAGACATGCCGAAGTCGCAGGAGGCGTCATTCTCATTGGCCTGGGAATCAAAATCTTCGTCGAACACTAGCTACCTTGGATAAAGCCAATTGATCTGAGATTATATTTTCAGTGTATCTTGGCTGCGACTGCAAGTTTGATACGCTGAAATTCAGCTTTCAGTATCGAGAACAGATCGCGGGAACGACAACAACTGGACGCATTTCAGACTGGCGGCTTCCAATGTTCGGTTGTGCGAAAGCAGAGGTCATCGGTTTGTTCACTTTAACGACCTCCAACGATTTAATTTCGATCTTCAAAGTTATAGCAGTTTACCTCACAACATCGAGCCAATATCGGAACCAACCGATGGATAGGCGCTCACCATTTTTTTCAGGTCGCTGGTGGTCAAATCAAGCCGCATCGCCAGACTGAAGAAATTGATGATTTCGGCATATTCCGGCCCCAGCAAATGCGCGCCCAATATCTTGTCGGTTTCATCGTCGATGATGACTTTGGTTGCAGCGCAGGTCTCCCCCACCCGAAGATTGGAATACCAGCCGCTTGTATCGTTTGTCGCGATGCGCAGCTTGTAACCGGCCGCTTTTGCTTCTTCTTCCAGCATGCCCACGCGCGCCAGTTCGGGTATCGTAAATACCACTGTGGGAACGCCTTTATAGTCCGGTTTGGCATGATTGCCTTTCAGCATATTTGACGCAGCCACCTTGCCTTCAAACACGGCCACCGGCGTGAGCGGTGCACCTTTGGTGTCCGCCGCATCACCCGCTGCATAAATTGACGGATTGGAGATGCTTTGCAGAAATTCATTCACTTTGACGCCGTGGGCGCTGGAATCGACGCCCGCCTTGTCCAGATCGAGATAGTCGATCGCAGGAACGCGCCCCGCGCCATGCACGATCAGATCAACCGAATATTTTTGCGTGTTGCCGTCGACATCAAGGGTAGCCGAATAGCCGCTACCTTCTTGGGCGATGGAGACGAGACTGGTCTTCTGAACCACCTCGATTCCTGCCTCTTTGCTTCGCTCCAGCAATTTATCGACAAGATCGGGATCAAATCCCTTGAGCGCACGCTCGCCGCGATCAATGATCTGAATGTCGCTGCCCGCGCGCGCCGCGATATGAGCGAACTCGAAGGAGATGAACCCGCCACCGACAAACAAGATCTTTTTCGGGAGGCTCTCCAGTTCCAGAAACTCTGTGCTATCAATGAGATACTGCGCCCCAGGCAAATCAATTTTTCGGGGCTTTGCACCTGTAGCAATCAGCACCTTCTTCGCTTCCAGCAGCGTATTACCGCTAATCTCGATTTTATTTTTGCCGATAAATTTTGCGCTGCCGTGCAACGTGGTGACACCGTTCACATCGAGTCCAGATTCTATTTTTGGCGGCATTTTTTCCGTGAATGTCCGCTTGAACGCCATCAGGTCCGACCAGTTGATAGCCAGGCTGCCGGGCTCTATGCCCTTGCCCTTCATCAAGGAAGCAGCGTCGAATATTTCGGCGCCGCGCCTCAACATCTTTTTGGGGTCGCATCCTCTAAGGGCACATGTGCCGCCATAGGGTAGCTCGTCCACGACTGCGACTGACCAGCCAGCTGACGCACATTTGTTAGCCGCGGTGACGGCCGCCATGCCGACGCCCAGAACAACAAGATCGAATTTTTGTGTTTCCATTTGAATCCCTCAATCTCAGCAACAGGACGCGATTGCGCCAGATGCCTGAGCCTCCTGAATGGGCGGACACGGAACGGTGCCAAAGGAGCAGTAGACACAGCAATCGCCCGCATTGGGTCGCAAAACAATCTTGCACCCCTTGCAGTCATAGAAGAACTGACAGGCATCGGTCGGCATGGTCTCGGTTTCCTGATGCCCGCAATCAGGGCAGGTCAATCTGGATTGAGGCTGCATCAGCGATCCGCTCCATCAGCCACTATGCTGGCTGGATAACCGGCGTTGGTCGATGCAGAAGCAATTGCGGATGCATTTGCCAGTTTGGGATCAAAGGTCACTGTTGCGGTTTTTGCCTGAAAATCGACATCGACAGAAGACACGCCGCTGACCTTGCCCATCGCCTTCTTGACTGTAATCGGACAGGCGGCGCAGGTCATTTTTTCGATATCGAATGTTTCAGTTTTTGGGGCATTCTGAGATGCCGCTTCTGCAACGGCTTGAGCACCGGACGTCGGCAACAATGCCACCGCTCCCAGTCCGCCTGCTCCAAGAGCGACAACGACTGTAAAAATGATGTAAGCAGGTTTCATAATCTTTCTCCTAATAAAAATACGGTGCCCACCAATCGATTGTGATGGATAGAGCGATGAGCAATGTTCCCACCCAGAGAGCGGTTTTCGTGACGATGGTGGATTGTGGTCGGGCACAATATGAGCCTTCTTCACAGGCAGGTTTTGTCCGAAAATAGACATGCCAAAAACCCGCAGCCAGAAACCCGAGGGTCACTGACACAAAATACCACTTATAGGGTTCGAGCGCAGTTAGATTTCCGATCCACGCTCCGCTAACTCCAAGTGTTACAAGGACGAGTGGTGCGATGCAGCAGGACGATGCCAATATAGCCCCGGAGATGCCGCCAACAGCCCACCAACTGCGTTTGTCCGGTGATGGAGCAGGCATTTCTGTCTGGATAGTCCCTGGCAAAATATACTCTTTCATTGCGATTGATCTTCGATGGAGACGACTATACTCTCTGTAGTAACTACAGGAACAAGGACTTTTTATGCAACCATCTGTCAAGCGCGGAAAACTGGCGAAAATCGCCGGATGTAACATCGAAACGATAAGGTATTACGAGAATATCGAGCTGTTACGCGCCGTAGATCGCACGAGCAGTGGTCACCGGGTCTATTCGTCCGATGATCAGGCGCGGTTACGCTTCATTCTGCGCGCACGGGAACTCGGTTTTTCAATTGCAGAGCTGAGAGGCCTGCTCGGCCTGGTCGATTCCAACGAATATACGTGCGGCGAAGTGCTGGCCGTAACCAACAATCACATTACCACTATTCAACAGAAAATATCCGACCTGAAACGTTTGGAGCAAACATTGTCGGACATGGCGCAGAAATGCGATGGCGGAGAAGTCCCGGACTGCGCCATCGTTGATGCAATGTTTCACTGAATATGGCTCGGCCTTAGGCCCGCTATCGGGTTATGGCAGCCCAGACGCTAATGTCTTCAAATGGGCGCGTATCGGACCGACTGCTATTGGGCCGTTGGCGATATGGCGGCTTCCAATGTTCAGTTGAGTGGAAGCAGGCACCGCTTGCTAGTCTACGGTTAGCATCTCCAACCATATAGTTTCAATCTTCGCAACTACAGCAGCTCAACTCTCAATATTGATCCAACATCAGAACTAACAGACGGGCATCAGAAAAAAATGGCTTTATAGATAACTACTCGGACGTTTGTAATGATGTGAGCATTAGCGTTAGTCGGCGGGATTTAGCTCGCCTTCAAATTTTGGGACGGCGCGCGCCGAGGCTTCTGCATCTGTCGTTGCCTTGCCATTTTGATTGATATCGTTGATCAACCATTCCATTTCTTTGATTTCTCTCCGTTGGGCTCTGATAATTCCATCGGCTAGCTCGCGCACTCTTTTATCTTCAATATTGGCGCGCTCACTTGTCAGTATGGCAATGCTATGATGAGGTATCATCGCCTTTTGCCACGCCTGATCGGAAACCGTATCCTGCGATCGGACAAGAAACAAGGAGCCGGCAAATATGAGAACTGCGCCGCCCAATATCATCGCATTCTTGCGCTTATCATCATACATGCCAAGCATAAATAACAACATGATAATCGCCATCGCAGCGCCCATGTAGATTGCCATCCATGTGCGTGTCTCACTAAAATATACGTGGTCGAATGCATAGGTGTTGAGATACATCAGCCCGAACATCGCAAGCGTTGAAGTCAGTATCATGACGATGAAACGTGTGTATTTACCCATGTTTTCCTCTCCCTATTTTTATCAGGCGCAAGTGTTTTTAATACGGCCAGACTACGCGTGAGTAGTGTGAAGGTTCCGGCCCTTACGACTTCGCCGAAACGGCCATCGCTTAATGATGAGTAACAATCCAGAAAGAGCCATAGTCAGGCCGCCCAATGCAAAAATGACGAGCCACCAGCTGTTGAAATTCTCATGGTTTTTCCAGTCCATGATATGCAGACCCCAGAAGAAATCATAAACACGCCAAGTTGTGCTACGCACCGCTGCAATCTCGCCAGTCGATAGCGGAATATAGACAGAAACGTCATCCTCGGTATCAACTCGCCAAGCAGGAAGCGCGCCTCGATATTCTGTGGAGCCGGTCACAACCTTTTCGACGGCCGCAATATTGGGGCGACCGGTTATCCAAGCGCGAGACGTTATTAACCCGGCTTCTTTTGACGTTATTTGGCTACGTTTGATGCCCGTTTTGGCATCGTAAAGGAATGTCTCGCCTCGCCCATTTTCAAGTTCAGCAACAGGCCTGCCTAAGACACTACGGTATCGCAAGGAAACCACGTTCCCCGATATTTCGCGACCCAAATTTTCAGGTGTCACTAGCCCAACAAGGCTATTGAGTTGTTCAGGCTCTCGCGCGACAAGATGTTCGCTGCGGACCGTCTCGATTGGCACAACGCTCATAATAACGCCGCTTGCAAACCAGAGCAGCAACTGTGCACCGATAAAGAGCGCGAGCCATTTATGAATTTTACTCGCCCGTATATGGGTCTTTTGTGTCACGCTATCTCCTCCCAAAAAGGCATCGGTTTTATTGCTGTCTTGCCATGCTATTTCTTGGGCGTGCGGGAAGATGAGTGATATTGAGCAATTTTCCAGCTTTCGTCTCGTTTCACGAGAACCGCAGTGGCAACGCCTTGCCTTTCGATAATCCGGCCATCCTTTAGCACTATCGTATATGTATAGGTTTCCCAGGCGATTGCTGTTTCACCTATGACAGATATATCGATAGTCTCATTGTTGAATGTAAAGCTCTCAAACTCTTTGAGTTCAGGACTGAGATGATGGGCAAGATAATTGCTAAAGCTGCCCTCCGCTTTTCCATTTTCAAATACCAGCGCGTCATCCGTGAATAGGCGGGGCATATTGGTATCATCGAGACTTTCTATGCCGCTTCGATATGCTTCGAGCGTGCTTTCAGGTGTCCCCATCATAGATGCAGATTCTGCGTCTTTATCGTGCGCCACAGCTTGATAAGAAATTGTAGAAAGCGTCAAAATTAGCGCCAAACCAATATATTCCATACTCCCCCCCCCTAAAAATATTAGAACCAGAATCTAATCCCGATAACATAATTGGTGACGCTGGGATCTTCTCCGCCCGCCCGCGCGTATCTGGCGCTTTGCCCAACTTTCCATTCCTGTTCGATGCCGATATAGGGCGCAAACTCGCGGGCAAATTCATATCGTAAGCGTATTCCCAGTTCAGCAGCATCGATCCCCGCGCCAATCCCCAATTCAGGAACATCCTGCGCCGCAAGATTGAGTTCTGCGCGGGGTTGCAGGATCAGTCGCTGCGTTATGCGCTGGTCATATTCAGCCTCGAAGCGCGCAGTCAAATCGCCCCGGTCAGACAAAAATGCTGCCCCATCGATTTCGAACAGGTAAGGCGCAAGACCCTGTATTCCAATAACTGCATAGGTCCGGTCGCGCGGCGCAAAATCCTGCCTCACGCCCGCTTGCAAATCGAAAAATGGTGCAATGGCATGGCTCCATAGCGCCTGCACCTCTGCGCTTTCTATCTTTTCGCCGAAATTGCCTTCGCCTTCGCTCTTGAACCAGAATTTGTCGATATCGCCGCCATAATAGCCCTGACCGTCCCACAAGTAGCCGTTCTTGCCATCTCGCACACGATATTCAGCGCGATCAGCCATCACCCAAAGCGTTTTCATGCCGCCATTTTCCGCCGCCAGCTGCTTCCTGGAGCCGCTCATAGCGTCAGCTCCCCATATCGCATCGGCAGCACGCGCAGGCCCTCTACCAGCTTCGGGAGGAGGTGTTTCGTCAGCCATGGGCGCCGTCATATCGGCCATGTCATTACCTGGCATATCCATAGCTTCATGATCCATCTGGCCATGATCCATTGTCGAATGATCCATATCCGCCATCGCTGGCTGCTCGTCCATTTGACTATGATCCATGCTACCATGGTCCATCACCATTGGCGCTTCGGTGGGGACCGTGTTGGGAGGGCCGGGCTGAATTTTTGCAGGCTTGGCTTTTGGCGCAGCCTTGGCTTGTGGTTTGGCAAGCGCGGGCTTCGGCGCAACAGACGCAGGCTTGGGTTTTAGCGTTGGCTTTGGTTCGGGCTTTGCTTTTGGCGCGGGCATTGTCATCCCTGGCATGCTCATGTCATGGCCTTGATGTTGCGCCATTGCAGGTGCGGATACACCGACCGCGAGAATGATTATCAGCGATTTCATGCGTCCGCTCCCGATTGTGAGGCAACCGTGACAATCTGGAACATCCCTGCGTGCATGTGATAAAGCAAATGACAGTGAAACGCCCAGTCGCCCGGTTCATCGGCGGTCAGGTCAAAACTGGCGCTGCCGCCCGGTTGAACAATCACGGTATGCTTGAGCGGTTGGTTCTTTTGACCATTGACCAGTTCAAAGAAATGTCCGTGCAGATGGATCGGGTGCGCCATCATCGTGTCGTTGACGAGTTTCACCCGAACGCGCTCATTATAGGCGAAGCGGATTGGTTCATCGGAGACGGCTGAGAATTTCTGGCCGTCGAACGACCACATATAGCGTTCCATGCTGCCGGTTAGATGGATTTCCATGTTGCGCGAGGCCTTGCGGTGGTCCGTGCTCGGGATCAGAGCCGCGAGCTGCTTGTAATTGAGGACACGGTGATCGACTTTGTCGAGTCCGATTCCGGGATCGCCCATGCGGTCCGCCGCATTCATTGAAACCATGTCTAGGCCAGGACCGACTTTTACATCGGACGGCAGCATCGACGTGTCGCGCATTTTCATACCGCTCATGTCCACACCGGCCATGCCATCACCGCCGCTCATATCCATCCCGGGCATATCCATCTTGGCCATCTCATCAGCGCTCATCTTGCTGTGATCCATTTGCGAATGGTCCATGCCGCTTGCTGGCGCACCACCCGATGCTCCATGATCCATGCCCGCCATCCCCATGTCAGCCATCGTCAGTATTGGCGGATCGCGCAGGGCCGGGACTTCGGCGCGCATTCCTGCACGGGGAACCAAGGTAGCAACGCCCATGCCCGAGCGGTCCATAGATTCTGCTACGAAGGTGAAGGCCTTGTCCGCGGTTGGCTGGACAACGACGTCATAGGTTTCTGCAACCCCGATCTGTAATTCATCGGTTTCTACTGGCATGACATTTTGGCCATCGGCCTGCACCACCGTCATCGGCAGGCCTGGGATCCGCAGATTAAAGAAGGTCATTGCGCTGCCATTGATAATCCTAAGCCGCACCCTTTCTCCAGGGTTGAAAAGCAGTTCTAGATTATCGGCAGGGCCGTGCCCGTTGATAAGATAAGTATAAGTTGCCGCCGACACATCAAGTATGTCGGTGGGTGACATCCGCATTTTGCCCCACATTCGGCGTTCTTTGCCGCTCAATTTGCGATCATCAGTGGCAGTGGTTTTCTGATAGTCAAAATAGCCATCAGCATGTTTCAGCTTCTTCATGATGACATGTGGGTGCATCGGCGTAAATTCGCTGAGAAGGATGATATATTCGCGATCAAAAGCTACCGGGTCTGACCCTGCAGGATCGACGATGATTGGGCCATAATGCCCCATCTGTTCCTGCAGCCCCGAATGGCTGTGCCACCAATAGGTGCCGCTCTGGCGCACCTTGAAGGGCGCTGTGAAGGTCTCGCCGGGCTTGATACCGGGAAAGGACACGCCCGGAACACCATCAAACTGGAAGGGAAGCAATATGCCGTGCCAGTGAATTGAGCTATCCTCATCGAGGTTGTTGGTAACATTCAGTCGGACATCCTGCCCCTCGCGTAACCTTACCAGCGGCCCCGGCACGGTGCCGTTCACCGCGATTGCATGACCGCTGCGTCCGCCCGTTGAAAATTGACCGCGTCCGATGGCAAGATCAATGCTTGAGCCTGAAACTTCGTCAATGCCCTTACGCACCGAACCTGCCATTGCTCCGCGTGCCCAAGCAGGCATGGAAGAGGAAAATCCGACCGCGCCGCCAGCAAGCAGAGCAGATGAAAGGAAGCGGCGACGGGGAAGAGAAAGCATATGTGATCCTGATTACTAAACCGATATGCTTCTCAATACGGAGGAGACTCCTTCACCCCTCAAATTTTTCAGAAATTTCTCGCAGGCGATTGCGGGCACGGTAAATTCGCGTTTCGACGGCTTTCTCAGATATTCCGAGAATATGCGCCGCCTCGGCTTGGCTATTCTCGCCAAAAGTGACCAGAACAAACGGCTCACGCAATGTCGCTGGCAAGCGAGTGATCTCTTTTTGCATGACTTCAAGCGCCTGACGCGCCTGCAATTCTGCACTTGGGTCAGGTGCATCGTCAGCTACTATCATGCCAGCTTCATTGTCGCTGTGAAATTCAAAAAACTGCCTGATCCGACGTTTACGCAAAAGATCGCGGCATTTATTGACTGTAATCCGGGTGAGCCACGGAGAAATGGGTCGCGACAAATCAAAGCTGGCGAGCTTGAACCAAGCAGCTGCCAGCGCCTCCTGAACGGCATCTTCGGCATCTGAACTGTTGCCCATCATTCTCAGGGCGATATTTTGCAGCCGGGGCGCTTGCTGGTTCATCACACGGTTGAATGCAGTTTTGCTACCTTTTGCAGCCTCTGCGATGAGCGCATTTTCCGGAACTTGCGCGTCAGACTGCGACTTTTGCACTTAATACCCTGCGGTCAGCGAGTTTGATACCCGCTCGTCAAACGCCCTTTGCTGGTCGGGATTTAACAAAGCGCGCATCTTGAAGAGATGTTCGACAGTGACTTTTTGTAACAATCCCATTTGAACATGCACCGCTTCAATCGCGGTAGAAACCTTGGGGCCGTATTGATGTTCTTCTTCGATGGCAGCGGCAAGATCGGCATTGGCCGATCGCAGCGCGAGGTCCAGTGCCTGCCGCCTGATCCCGAAATCACTTTCCAGCTCTGCAAGCTGCTTCTCTTGTGCCTTATCAAGATCAAGCTCTTCGTGAACGAAGCTGTGGACCCCAACATTTTGGTCGTCGCTTTGGCTCCAGTGTTTGGCACCGAGGGAACCGATCCAGCCTGCGCCAAGCGCCAGCAGGACGAGAAGGATAATTTGTATTGGTCCGAATTTCATATGCTCATCACCGTCACTGTGAAACGTGAAGAAGGTTGGCGGGCGAGTAATCCGCACCGCCAATCAAAGGGCTGGTTTGGTTCATCGCCAGCGCAGGCTGATCGGCCGTTCCAAACCCAGCGCCCAGCGCGGTCACGAACATCAGCGCCGCCAGTAGACTTTTCTGGCGCGAAAGCCGGCTGCTATTCATTTCGCCGACACGGAGCCAGACATCATTGTGGAAACCATCATCGCTTGCCAGCGCCTCGGTTGATTGATCGGCCCGCAAGCTTGCAAGCATCGCATCAAGTTTAGTGTCAGATAGCGGCATTGATATTATCCCATTTCGTCGTTTCTGTTCTTTATACGCATGCTGGACAGCTTTGCCCTCGAAATTATTTTTGAGGGGTGGCCATTATCGCTGCGTATTATTGGTTAGCGGTCATCAAGGACACGGCAATGCGCGACCTCAAATTTTTTACAGGAAGGGCTGAGATGCCAATTAAGAAGTTTCGCAAATTTATGATGTGCATTGCAATTGGTCTCAGTTCGCTCAGCGTTCCTGCTCTTGCGCACGGCGATCCGACCGAGATGGGCGCTGGTCCGGGAACTGGCGCAGACCATCATGAAAAAGCTAACGGAGCCGGTGAAGCTGCGCAGAACGCCGATATGCAGGATATGATGGATGATGGCACGATGCCGATGATACCCGATGGATCAGCCCCCGTGGCGCCGGAAGGCAACCACTTAGAAGGTATGGGTGACGGCCATGGAGGCATGATGGATCATAGCGAAGCGGCAGATAATAGTAATAAGAGCTTTGGTGAGCGCCTGTTCATCTGGCTGGGCAAACTTCATACGGTTGTCATCCATTTTCCAATTGCCATGATTGTTGCCGCGTTTGCAGCCGAAGCGTTTGGTGTTGCGCGCGGTAAGCCTGACTGGCGTTCGGCAGCGCGAATTATGCTCGTCATTGGTGCCCTGGGCGCAGTAGCCGCAGCGTTTTTTGGCTGGTTTGCTGGTGGTTTCTATCTTTATGACCGCAACCTGATCCTCACCACGCATCGCTATCTAGGAATGACCGTCGCAATCGGATCGGTGCTGTTGGCATGGGCCGGGCTACGCCGTTTTCACCACAATCGCAGCGAAGAAATACTGTTCGCCGTCTTGCTGGGCCTATTGACGATCGGCGTGCTGATTCAAGCGTTTCTGGGCGGCACATTCATGCATGGCGGCATGAATCATATGAATTTCTAAACACGCCAAGCTCCAAATCGAGCAGATGGCTCGTTATTACCCGAAGGAAAGATAGATGTTCAATCACATCCGCAAACTGAAGAAAAACCCGCTTTTGGCATCGGTGCTCTTTGGCTTGCTCGCTGCCTGCACCAGCGCCGCTCAAGCTGCCCCGCTTGTGATGTTCCGCGACCCGGGCTGCGGCTGCTGCGAAAAATGGGCCGAGCATATTGAAACGAATATGAAACAGGATGTGGAAACACGGAACAGCCTAAATATGAGCGCTGTCAAAGACGCGAACGCAGTGCCGGAAACGTTGCGATCCTGTCATACCATGATTGTTGAGGGATATGTTATCGAAGGGCATGTGCCCGCCGATGCTATTGCCAAATTACTGCGGGAAAAACCTACTGGAGTGAAGGGCCTTGCCGTCGCTGGAATGCCGGTCGGCTCGCCTGGAATGGAATATCAAAACCAAACCCAGCCTTATCAAGTTATAGCGTTTGGCGACAGCGGCCAACGCGTTTTCGCTAGTTACAATTGAAATTTAAACCAAGAAAGGAAATATCATGAAAAAGCTTACACTATTTTTGGGAGCCATGGCTCTGACGTCTGGCGGGGCGGTATTGGCTCATGACCATACGGCACCGAAAGCCGGCGCGCCTGCGATGCAGAAATGCGAAATGATGAAAGACGGTATGAAAATGCCGGGCATGATGATGAAGGGTGCCGATGGCAAAATGTCCTGCCAGATGATGGATCACTCGAAGATGGACCACAGCAAAATGGATCACTCTAAAATGTCAGCCCCGGATGCGAGTGACAAAGCGCAACCAGCTATGGATCCGAAGATGGACCATTCGAAGATGGATCATAGCATGATGGAGCCCAAAAAAGACGCGCCTGAATAAGAGAATAGTCTGGCTCGGAGCTCCGCTTTACGATTCTTCGGGCCAGACTATTTCCCCATCTTGCCGAACAGGTTCACCAATTCCGCAACTTTCTCTTTCTGGTCAGCTTTGCTGCCCGAGGTCAAAGCTTCCTCGACGCAATGATTGGTATGGATTTCCAGAATTTTCATTTTGGTAGAGCGCAGGGCGGCTTCCATCGCGGAGAATTGCTGGAGGATATCGATACAATAGCGATCATCTTCCATCATTTTAGCTATTCCGCGCGCCTGACCCTCGATCTTTCGCATGCGCACGATTTCTTTGGTGAATTTGTCTGTCATGATGCCCTTATGCCAAATTTTGGAGCGTGATCAATCTAAAGAAGCGGCGGCATCAACCTTGACACTTCGCCGCCTTACTACTATACCCCCCTATAGTATATTTTGTTAATGATCAAGAGGAGCTAGAAATGACGCATGTTTCAAACCGCAAACAAATCCTCATATGGGGCTGGACCCTGAGCCTGTTTTTGCTTTTCAGCTACCTCATCTGCATTGGCTTTGGTCTTTTAGCGCCGCAGTCAATGCATATGCATGAGTCTTGGGCGCCGTTGCTGCCCGGATTTGAGTGGCTGACTTTGCAAGGTTTTCTTGCAGGCGCGGTCGGTAGCTTTCTCTATGGATGGTATATTGCATTGTTGGTTATCCCGCTGCGCGCGTGGATAGGCCGCAAGGTTGCAGGTGCTGATCATGTCTGAGAATGATAGTGAGACCGCCAAATCGTGCTGCTGCAAAGACAAAGAGACTGCTGTAGGGACTGTAAAAGACCCCGTATGCGGTATGGATGTTGATCCGAGCAAGAGCGAGCATCATGCGCATCATGCGGCTCGGGATTATCATTTCTGTTCAGCCGGATGCAAAACCAAATTTATCGCCGACCCAGCGCATTACCTCACTGGAAAGCACCGCGAAGTATCAGAAAATGTTCCAGCGGGCACGATCTACACCTGCCCGATGCATCCAGAAATTAGGCAAGAAGGACCGGGTTCCTGTCCGATCTGTGGGATGGCACTTGAACCCGAGACCTTTAGTCTCGATACTGGCCCCGATCCCGAATATCTCGATATGCGCAAGCGCTTCTGGGTCAGTGCGTTGTTTTCCATCCCGCTTTTTATTTACGCGATGGGCGACCTTATTCCGGGCAGGCCGTTTGAAGGTTTATTTGAGCCGGGAGTATCGCAATGGTTGCAGCTTTTGCTGGCATCGCCAGTAGTTCTGTGGGGCGCGTGGCCGTTCTTTGTGCGCGGCGTGAATTCGCTTAAAACCATGAACCTCAATATGTTCACGCTGATTGGTCTAGGCGTGGCAGTTGCCTATGGCTTCAGTCTGGTTGCGACGCTGTTTCCTAGCATTTTCCCGGCAGCATTCCGCGGCCATGATGGGGGCGTGGCTGTCTATTACGAAGCAGCGGCTGTCATCACGACCCTGGTGTTATTGGGGCAAGTGTTGGAACTGAAAGCGCGCGGACAGACATCAAGTGCGTTGCGCGCGTTGCTTGAACTGGCACCGCCAGTTGCGCTGCGCGTTGGCGCGGATGGCTCGGAAGAGGAAATATCTCTCGACCTGGTGCAGAGCGGCGACAGCTTGCGCGTCCGTCCGGGCGATAAAGTTCCCGTTGATGGCACCATTGCCAAGGGGTCCAGCACGATTGATCAATCAATGATTACGGGGGAACCAATACCGGTTGCGAAAGCTGAAGGTGATGTTGTCACCGGCGGCACGGTCAACCAGACTGGCAGCTTTATCATGACCGCCGAACGCGTTGGTAAGGATACGCTTCTCGCCAAGATCGTCCAGATGGTCGCCGAAGCACAGCGCAGCCGTGCTCCTATCCAGAAACTGGCTGATACGGTTGCTGGCCTGTTTGTGCCCGCGGTGGTTCTGATCGCTATTGCCACTTTCATTATATGGTCCATTTGGGGGCCAGAACCGGCGCTGGCCTATGGCTTAGTCAACGCGGTCGCGGTCCTTATCATCGCTTGTCCTTGTGCGCTTGGCCTTGCCACGCCGATGTCGATCATGGTTGGCACCGGCAAGGGCGCGCAAAACGGTATTTTGATCAAAAATGCCGAGGCGCTCGAAACTCTCGAGAAGATTGACACAATCGTGGTCGATAAAACCGGCACGCTCACCGAGGGCAAGCCTAAACTGGTTTCGGTCGAACCGGAAAAGGGTTTTGACAGCGACGAAATGCTTGCGCTTGTGGCCGCAATCGAAATGGCGAGTGAACATCCGCTGGCAGCCGCAATTGTAACCGGCGCAAAGGAAAAGGGGCTTTCGTTTGATGCGGCAACCGATTTTCAGTCGGTGACCGGCGAAGGGGTTGAAGCCAGCGCACGCGGTAAGCGCGTCGCCATCGGCAATGAAAAAATGATGGACCGGCTCGGTGCCGAGAGCGCGGACCTGATTGCCAAGGCGCAGGACGGCCGATCACAAGGGCAAACCGTTATGTTTGTGGCCGTCGATGGCAAACCGGCGGGTCTTATCGGTGTCGCCGATCCGATCAAACCGACCACGGCAGAAGCGATCAAAGCGCTGCACAAAGCCAATATCCGCGTGGTCATGTTAACCGGAGATGCCGAAGCCACCGCGCAAGCCGTTGGCAAGATGATAGGGATCGATGAAATCCACGCCAATGTGTCACCCGAAGACAAACACCGGGTCATCAGCGAGCTTCAAGCGGCGGGTAAAATAGTCGCAATGGCAGGAGACGGCATCAATGACGCTCCCGCTCTCGCCAAGGCCGATGTGGGAATTGCGATGGGCACTGGCACCGATGTGGCGATGGAAAGCGCGGGTATCACGCTGGTCAAGGGTGATTTGGGTGGCATAGCCAAGGCACGCCACCTCAGTCAGCTAACAATGGGTAATATCCGACAGAACTTGTTCTTTGCGTTTATCTATAACGGGCTTGGTGTGCCGGTTGCGGCAGGCATTCTCTATCCGTGGTTCGGCATCTTACTCAGCCCGATGATCGCGGCGGCGGCGATGAGCCTATCGTCTGTTTCGGTAATCGCTAACGCCTTGCGCTTGCGCCGCAAAGCGCTGGCTCAGTAATATTACCTATGAGCGTAGAAGGGATGGCCTGTTATTGTCAGTTGGTAACTGGTTGCAAGATGTCTCCGATTTTCGGGGCGGCTGGTTTTCAATCAGGAGAGCGAAATGAAGTTCGATGCCATTAAGCTTGGTTTAGCCACTGCAATTATCTTCGGAGTTGCGTGGATATTATGCAGTCTTTTTGTCATCTTGGCCCCTGGCGGTATGATGCAAATGAGCGGTCATATGGTCCACTCGAATTTTGAGGGTATGGGCTGGTCATTGCATTGGACAGGCTTTTTTGTCGGGCTTGTCACGTGGAGTGTTTTCTCCGGGCTATTCGTCTGGGCGATTACCGCTACCTATAATCGCTTGCTTGCTTAGCGACGACGGATCGAGGTGCCAATCATGCGAGATGTCGCCTGTAATCCAAACCATAATACATGATCAAACGCGCTGATTGACGAGCAGAAGTTCGAGCGAATAATTCCTCTGACCCCAGTATTTACTGGTGAAAATATAATGTCGCGCCGCCGATTTCGTCCTCCATGAGGGCAACTACACAAAAAGGAAATTATACATGAGAACTCCCTACCTTGCCACCGTCGCTGTTTTCACCATGCTGACCGGCTGTGCGGCCTACGCAGCGCCCCCGGAACCGAAGCCCGCCATGCAGAGTCATGCCATGCCGATGGGCGATCATTCCGCGCATCAACAGATGATGGAGCGAGCCCAGAACGCCAAGACGCCTGCAGAGCGAGAAAAGCTCATGACCGAAAACATGGCCATGATGAAAGCCCATATGGCGTCTATGAAGGCCAAGATGGCCGAAGGCGGTATGATGGCACAGGGAAAGAAGCCAATGGCGATGGACCCGGCACATAAAGAAAAAATGAAGGCCAAGATCGCCGAGGGTGGCATGATGAAGATGGACCCAGCACATATGGAGAAAATGAAGCAGCATATGGGTATGATGCATGAGATGATGGAAAGCCTGATGATGCAGCAGGAACTGATGATGCCGCCAAAAAAATAGCGCAAAGGACCGCGGTCAATTAAGCGGGAAGAAGCCAAGCTAGTGAACAAGCCGGGTTCTTCCCACTTTCTATGCACTATTCCCGCATTGAATAGTTTGCCGCCGAGCTTCCCGTTGCACATTGGTAATAGCGGCTGGTGGTTATCAGCCTTTCAGAAAGACAGTCGCAATGCCAACCGCTCAAATTGACCATTTTTCAGATATACTTTGCGTATGGGCCTATGCCTCCCAGAGCAATTTTGATCGGCTTACAGCAGAGTTTGGTGATCGGATAACTATCAACATCCATTTCTGCTCTGTATTCCCGGATACATGGACAAAAATCGCGTCTCAATGGACAGACCGGGGCGGTTTTGATGGTTATGCGAACCATGTCCAAGGCATCGCCGGGAAATTCGAGAATTTGCCGATTCACAGCGATACCTGGGCAAAGACACGGCCGCGCTCATCGGCGAGCCCACATCTGTTCATCAAGGCGGTGGAATTGATCGAGCAAGAGGGCTTCATATCCAAAGCCCCTGTTGCTGAACGACCATCCATCCTCGCCGCGCGGGAACTGCGCTCTGCCTTTTTTACAAGAGCAGAGGATGTCTCGGATTGGGATGTGCAACGAGAAATAGCAGGGCTCTTGCATGTCGATTTTGACAATATATTGAATAAATTCAAAACCGGTGAAGCCATTGCAAAGCTCACAAAGGATTATGACCTTGCTCAGCTACACGGGATCGAGGGCAGTCCAACATATGTGATCAACGAAGGCCGCCAGAAGCTGTTCGGAAATGTCAGTTACGGTGTGATTGCAGCAAATGTGAACGAAATGTTGGCCAGTCAAGGTGTGGATGCAGCGAGCCTGTGCTGATGAACCGCACGAGGTTGGCGTAGGTCCGCGAACAACAAGGTTCTGTAAGGTAATAGGTTATTCCGGTTATTCGCCTAGAAAGGGCATTGTCAATGTGGCTTCAGTATCGCGAAAGTGGGCAATTCACATTACCGTGGGACAGTGGCGCAAAGACTTGCCTCACCGCCATCATCTCGGTCAAAGATTGGGTTGACGGGGATCGGAAAACACCGGACACTCGGTTCGTGTTTAAACAGCTCTTTCTATTCGTTCTTCTTGGACTTGCCTTAGCTGGACAGGGAATCGCCAGTCCGATGTCCTGCCTATCCCTAGCGAAAAGCGATGCTGGTAGTGTGGAAATGTCCCATTGCAGCGAACCGGGTATGAATGAAACGTCCACAAACGGCAATGAATCCAAGGATTGTTGTGGGTCAGATTGCGCGGCGATGCTGCAATGTTCTCAGACAACTACGACTTTTCTAGCTAGCCCAGCTTTCGCCGAAACAATCGCCGTTAAAGCTATGTCCCACACGCGCCGTCTGTTTGGAAACCCAACTGGCATGCATAGCATTCCCGAGATAAAGCCTCCCATTATTGCTTGAACGCAGATCGCGAATACCGCCTTTTTTAGGGTGACGATATTCTTGCGATCTCTGTCCGATTTCTGTGAAATTGCTCTGGCATACCGGCGAGAAGCAAGCCCGCAAACTTTCGAACATCTAACCTCCAAGGTTAAAAATTGCCGCCACCGATGACGGCATGTTCGCCCTACTATTTTAGTGAGCAAGCATAATGAAATATCGACCGAAAACCCGCCAGGCAAGATCCCGGCGCCCATTGTTGGCATTGCCGGCCTTAGCGCTATATGTCCCCGTCTTTTCCCTTCAAGCCGAACCACTCACGTTCGCAGAAGCGGTCGAACTGGCAGAGACAGCGACGCCAGCAATAGAGGCCCGGTCGCTCGTTGTTGAAGCGGCGCAGAGCGCCGCGATTGCGGCCGATCAACTTCCAGATCCGAAACTCAGCGTCGACATAATGGATCGGAGAATTGCTGGCCCATTCGAGATTTCTCCGCGGCCGGGTCGTGACGGATTTCCCAGGCAAAGGATCGGTATCAGCCAGGATATTCCCAATGGCGCAAAAAGACGCGCCCGGGCAGGTCAGGCGATGGCGGACATAACAGTGGCTAGAGCCAATAAGGAAACTTTGGTTCAGGATGTGCAGCTTTATTCTGCGCTTTCCTGGATCGATCTCTATTACGCCCAGCGGCGGCTCCAAATACTGGAAGTTTTGCAGCAAAGCCTCAATGAAGTGTCGGCAACGGTTGGCGCGCGCCTTGAATCAGGGACCACACGTCCAGCTCAAGCGTTCGAGCCGGAACGGCTGATCGCGAAACTAGCTGACCGGCGCTCGCTGCGTGCCGCTGATATTGAAAAGGCACGGGCAATGCTCGCTCGGTGGACCGGCGTCGAAAGCCCCGAAACCGAAGGGACGCTCCCTGAATTCACCATTGACCGGGATGCTCTTGTCAGCACGATCAAGGAGCTACCCATTCTGGACATTCAGGATGCGAAAGTCGAACGGGCCGACGCCGACGTGGAACTGGCGCGGGCGAACAAGCGACCCGACTTCAGTGTGAATGCCTCTTATGTGCATCGCCGGCCGGAATATGGCGAATATGTCTCGGTTGGTGTAACGATCGATCTACCGTTATTTGCAAAAAAGCGGCAAAACCCGATCATCGACGCGCGAATTTTGGAAGCCAGCGCAGCCCGGCTGGAAGCCAATGATCTGGAAAGGCAATTGCACGCAGAGCTCTCCAGCGATCTCGCTGCAAACCGGTCTTACCGGGAAAACTGGGAACGGTCCAAAAACACACTTTTACCCTTGGCCAAAAAACAGGCTGAACTGGAACGGGTTAGCTACGGCGCCGGCCGCGTTGATCTGGACACGGCGCTCAATGCAGCCGTGACCTTCGCAGAGGCGGAAATCGATCTGCTCGACCGGGAAGCCACGTTGGTTCGCGACACAGTTCGCATCAAATATACTTATGAGAGGAACCAGCCATGACGCTGACATCCATCCAAGACAATAAATGGCGCGTGCTTGTTCTTGCTACGGTTCTGGCCGCGGGCGGTGGCGGATATTGGCTCGGCACTGGCGGGGCGGGCGATAGCAGTAAAACCGCGACTACGCAGGGCGACGGGGATATCCTCTATTATTATGATCCGATGTTTCCCCAGCAAAAATTTGACGCACCGGGCAAGTCTCCGTTCATGGATATGCAGCTTGTTCCCAAATATGCTGGCGAAGCCAGTGATGGGAATGCCAGCGAGCCGGGGATCACCATTTCTCCGGATATTGCGCAAAATCTGGGTATCCGCACCGCTGAGGCGTTGGTTGGAAAAATTGAGTCCAAGCTCCGTGTAACGGGAACAATCGAGTTTAACGAACGCGATATCGCCATTGTTCAGGCCAGGTCGGGCGGATTTGTCCAGCGCACCTATCGCCGTGCTCCCAGCGACATTGTGCCCGCTGGAGCTCCCTTGGCTGACATATTGGTGCCCGACTGGGGCGGCGCACAGGCAGAATATCTTGCGCTAGCACGAAGCGGCAATGACCACTTTGCCACAGCGGCAAAGGAACGGATGCGGCTGCTGGGCATGCCAGACGATCTGATCCGCCGGGTAGAGCGAAGTGGAAGGCAGCAAAGCGTTTACACGGTGTCCGCGCCCATCGGCGGGGTGATCGAAAGCCTGAGCGTAAGAGAAGGTATGACCTTGGCTGAAGGCCAGCCGCTGGCACAGATTAACGGACTGAATACCGTATGGCTGAATGTTGCCATTCCCGAAGCAAGGGCCTCGGAAATACGGGTAGGGCAGCGCGCCGTTGCTGAACTGCAAAGCTTCCCCGATATGGAGTTTGCGGGCAAAGTCATTGCGATTTTGCCTTCCGTCGAAAGCGGCAGCAGAACGCTCACCGGACGGATCGAACTAGCCAATAAAGGCGGACGACTTCGTCCCGGCATGTTCGCTACCGTAGATATGGGTGACACGGGCAGTCCTGCTATTCTGGTCCCCACCGAAGCGATTATCGCAACCGGAACGCGCAACTTGGTAATGCTAGCGAATGGCAAGGGTCGCTATCGCCCGGCAGAGGTCAAAATAGGCCGCGAAGGCGGCGGACAGACGGAAATATTGGCCGGCCTATTACCAGGTGAAAAAGTAATTGTTTCTGGCCAGTTTCTGGTCGATTCAGAAGCGAGCCTTTCAGGGATCAAAGTGCGTCCGATTGAGGGTGAGCAGAAAAGCGCGCCCAAGAAAATGTCCGGCTATCAAACATCCGGCAGAATTGAAGCGATCACAAGCGGCGCGGTCACCTTGTCGCACGAACCCGTGCCTGCCCTCAAATGGCCAGCCATGACGATGGACTTCAAACTCGCCAAACCGGGTTTGTTGCGCGGCTTTAAAAAAGGCGACCGCGTGACCTTCCGCTTCATGCAAATGGAAACCGGATCAACCATCACCAGCATTAGCCGCGCAGAGGCCAACCAATGATCGAAAAGGTCATACGGCTCAGCGTAAATGCGCGCATATTTGTCCTGCTCATAATGGCGGCATTGCTGGCGTCGGGTATCTGGGCCGTCAGAACCATGCCGGTCGATGCCCTGCCGGACCTTTCCGATGTGCAGGTCATTATTCGCACCCCCTATCCCGGACAGGCTCCGCAGATCGTCGAAAATCAGGTTACCTATCCCATCACAACCACAATGCTGTCGGTTCCGGGGTCACGCGCGGTGCGCGGCTATTCATTCAATGGAGACAGCTATGTCTATGTGCTGTTTGATGACAGCACCGATCTCTATTGGGCACGTTCGCGGGTTCTGGAATATCTCAATCAGGTTCAAGCCGATCTGCCGACCGGCGTTGTCCCGACGCTGGGGCCAGACGCAACCGGTGTCGGCTGGATCTATGAATATGCCCTTGTCGACCGAACCGGGCGCAATGACCTGTCCCAGCTTCGCTCGTTGCAGGACTGGTTCCTCCGCTATGAATTGCAGACCATTCCCGGCGTTGCGGAAGTCGCGTCCATTGGCGGTATGGTGAAACAATATCAGGTTGTGCTTGATCCTGACCGGATGGTGTCTCTGGGGATTGACCAAGACAGCGTGATCAAGGCGATCCAGAACGCAAATCAGGAAGTCGGCGGTTCGATCGTGGAACTGGCCGAACGCGAATATATCGTGAGGGCCAACGGCTATCTGGAAAATCTAAATGATTTCCGGGCCATTCCCTTAAAAACCGCGCGCGGCGGTATTCCCGTCACCTTGGGTGATATTGCGCGGATTCAAATAGGCCCCGAAATCAGACGCGGGATAGCAGAACTGAACGGTGAAGGCGAAGTGGCTGGCGGCGTCATCATCTTGCGCTCCGGTAAAAACGCCCGCGAGACTATTGCCGGGGTGAAAGCGAAGCTTGCGACGCTCAAGCAGAGCCTGCCGCCCGGAGTCGAGGTTGTGACGACCTATGACCGTTCCGAACTGATCGACAAGGCGGTCGATAATCTCACCACGAAATTGCTCGAAGAATTTATCGTCGTTGCAATTGTGTGCGCATTGTTCCTTTGGCACGCGCGCTCTGCGCTCGTGGCTATTCTAACCCTACCGCTTGGTATATTGATCGCATTTCTGGTCATGCGCTTTCAGGGGATTAACGCTAATATCATGTCGCTTGGCGGAATTGCCATTGCCATTGGCGCGATGGTCGATGCCGCCATTGTCATGATTGAGAATGCGCACAAGCATCTTGAAAAATGGCAGAATGACAACCCGGACGCCGAAATGCCGGGCGAAAAGCGATGGCAGCTGATCGTCGATGCAGCGGTTGAAGTTGGCCCGGCGCTTTTCCTCAGCCTGCTCATCATCACCTTTTCATTCCTGCCGATCTTTACCCTGGAAGGGCAAGAAGGACGGCTATTCTCCCCACTGGCATTCACAAAAACCTACGCGATGGCGGGGGCTGCCATTCTCTCGATCACCTTGATACCGGTTTTGATGGGCTATTTCATTCGCGGAAAAATACCGTCCGAAGAGAAAAATCCGATCAGTCGCTTCCTCATGAAAATCTATAGGCCAGCACTCGACTGGTCGCTCAAAAGCCCGAAAAAACTGCTCGTGATCGCGCTGCTCATCTTTGCTACCAGCGCTTGGCCGATCAGCCAGCTTGGCGGCGAGTTCATGCCGCAAATGGATGAAGGCGATTTGCTTTACATGCCCAATGCCCTGCCGGGGCTATCTCCGGCGAAAGCCTCAGAACTGCTTCAACAGACCAACCGATTGATAAAATCGGTGCCTGAAGTGGAAACAGTGTTCGGTAAGGCTGGGCGCGCCGATACAGCAACTGATCCTGCTCCGCTAACCATGTTCGAGACGACCATCCATTTCAAGCCGAAGGAAGAATGGCGCGCGGGCATGACGTCGGACAAGCTGATTGAGGAGCTCGACAAAGCGGTCAGGGTTCCCGGACTGGCCAATTTCTGGATTCCGCCGATCCGCAACCGTATCGAAATGCTCTCGACGGGAATTAAAAGCCCGATCGGGATCAAGGTGTCGGGTGATAATCTCGATGCAATTGACAAGGTCGCCCAGAAAATCGAGGCTGCTGCCAAAAAGGTTGAAGGTGTCAGTTCGGCCCTGGCGGAAAGACTGACCGGCGGAAGCTATATCGACATTGATATCGACCGCGCGGCTGCCGCCCGTTACGGACTCAATATTTCCGATGTCCAGTCTGTCGTATCGAGCGCAATCGGGGGCAAGAATGTTGGCGAAACCGTCGAAGGGCTCGCCCGCTATCCGATAAGCGTCCGCTATCCGCGGGAGATACGTGATAGCCTGGAAAACCTGCGAAATCTTCCGGTTCTCACGCCATCCTTGCAGCAGATTACCTTGGGCACGGTCGCCGACATTGACATCAGTTCCGGTCCGCCGATGCTGCGCAGTGAAAATGGGCGGCCATCAACCTGGATATACGTCGATACCAGGGGACGCGATCTGGTGTCGGTGGTTGCAGATTTGCAAGCGGCCATTGGCAAGGAGGTTGATCTGCCACCGGGTGTTAGCGTGGCTTATACCGGGCAGTTCGAGTATCTGCAACGCGCAACCAATCGGCTGATGGTGGTCGTGCCCGCCACTTTGGCGATCATCTTCTTTCTGCTCTATCTGACCTTCCGCCGTTTTGATGAAGCGTTGCTGATCATGGCAACATTGCCATTCGCATTCACCGGCGGATTATGGCTGCTCTATGCGATGGGCCTCAACCAGTCGATTGCAACTGCGGTTGGTTTTATCGCGCTTGCCGGCGTGTCAGCAGAGTTTGGCGTGGTGATGCTGATCTATCTGAAACAGGCACTGGAAGCGCGCGGCGAAAAGCCGGACGCAGAGCAGGTGAAACAGGCAGTGCGTGAAGGCGCATTGCTGCGAATACGGCCAAAGGCGATGACCGTAGCGGTGATCTTGGCAGGCCTTTTCCCGATCCTCATCGGCGAAGGCGCCGGGTCGGAAGTGATGCGCCGGATTGCCGCTCCGATGGTCGGCGGCATGCTGAGCGCGCCTTTGCTTTCGCTATTTGTTGTGCCCGCAGCATATTATCTGCTTCGCAGACGCGAGGCGGAAAAGCTGAAATGATTTTGACCCAACTTCCTACATTGCACAGTTTCCCGACCGCAGCGGGTCCTGTTTCGCTATTCAAAACCGGAGTTGTCGTATCATGAACTTTGACAAGCAACCTGAAGTGCACGTCGCGATTTTCGGCTTTATGACCTCCTTCATCTGGGAGTTTCTGCAGATGCCCTTTTTTGATGTCGGACAGGCAACCTATTGGGAGAGGACATTGGGCTGCACGCAAGCAAGTTTCGGCGATGCCGGGATCCTGCTCGTCGCCTATTCGCTCGTCTCTTTGCTCAAACGAAATAGATACTGGATGTTCGATCCAAAGATCTGGATGTTGGGGGTCTATTTGGGAACGGGTCTGACAATCACGCTAGTCATCGAAATATTCGCGACGAAGGTGCCGCGCGACTGGGATTGGGGTTGGCGCTATAGCGACCTTATGCCGGTCATACCGTTTGTAGATGTCGGCCTGATCCCTATTGTGATGTGGATCGTTATACCTTCGATCACACTCTGGTTCGCGAGAAGGCAGCCCCAAGTAGACAGGAAAGATCCATGACTGATAAAAAAGACGCCGAGCTATATCGGGACCCTTATCGTGCGCTTTCCCGCTGGGACAATGAAGGTGGCGCACAAACCGAAGAGGATAACCGGACATCGGAATATCCGCACATAGGTAACGCCGAACTCGTCCAGCTTAGAGTTCGCGTTATTGCACTGGAGAATATCGTGTTGGCTCTGCTTTCGGAAAGCCCAGATAAAACCCATGAAAAAGTTCGTGCATTGGCAGAACTTATTTCACCCAGGGAGGATGCGACACAACATCCTCTGACAACGGAAGCGGTATCGCATATGAACCGCTTTGCGGACCGGGCAGCGCGATTTAGAAGTGAATGGCGATGAACGACCACGGGAGCGCTGTGAAAACCGGTAAAAAAACCTCGTCCTACAAAGCGGGCAGCCTGACATTGGCGGGAACAGTGGCAATGGGCACCGGTGTTATGATCGGTGCGGGGATATTTGCTCTGACCGGGCAGGTTGCGGAATTATCCGGCCCATTATTCCCGCTGGCTTTCCTTATTGCCGCCGTGATCAGCGGATTTAGCGCTTATACCTATATCAAGGTGTCCAATAAATATCCTTCCGCTGGCGGCATCGCCATGATCCTGCAAAAGGCCTATGGACCCGCGACAGTGACGGGAGCCGCTGCGCTAATGATGGCCTTCTCGATGATCATCAATGAAAGCCTCGTTGCCCGGACGTTCGGGACTTACACATTGCAACTCTTCGACGTTGGCCGCGATTCCATCTTGGTGCCGATACTCGCTATCGGCCTGATCATTTTTGCCTTTCTCGTCAATATCGCAAGCAACAAGATTATCGGGTCGATTTCATCGGTCACTGCAATACTCAAAATCGGCGGCATATTGATATTCTCTCTCGCGATACTTTGGGCCGCTGGTTTCACCTTTGAATCTGCGCAAAGTGCGCCAGAAAGCGCGGCCTCTCCGACCGGATTTATCGCCGGGATTGCCCTCGCCATTCTTGCGTTCAAGGGCTTTACGACAATTACCAACAGCGGCGGAGAAGTTGTCCATCCTGAAAAGAACGTAGGTCGTGCGATCATGATCTCGCTGGCGATCTGTCTGCTCGTCTATATGGCGGTGGCCTTTGCGGTCGGCTCGACGCTTGGCATTGATGAAATTGCCGCGGCGAAGGACTATGCGCTCGCTGAAGCGGCCCGCCCGGCCTTTGGTGACTATGGTGTTTGGTTTACCGTTGCCATTGCCATTATTGCAACGGCATCGGGACTTCTTGCCAGTGTGTTTGCGGTCTCCCGCATGCTTGCGATGCTGACCGATATGGAGCTTATTCCGCACCGTCACTTTGGCATGCCTGGCGGCATTCAGACGCATACATTGGTTTATACCGTCATAGCAGCAGGCTTGCTGGCCGCATTTTTTGATCTGGGCCGTATCGCATCGCTTGGCGCGATTTTCTATCTGGTGATGGACATCGTCATCCACTGGGGTGTGTTCAGATATTTACGTAAGGATGTAGGAGCCCAAGGATGGGTATTGCTGAGCGCGATATTTTTCGATGTCGTTGTGCTCGGCGCTTTCCTGATGATGAAAGCCAACAGTGATCCGTGGATTATAGTCATCGCATTTGTCGGCATCGTTATCATCGTCGGGTTCGAGAAATATTATTTGTCAAACAAGCGAAGTTTAACCGACGCCAACACGCATGGAGGGCATGGCAATTGAATGTCGGCTTTTGGTCAAAATCAATTTTTGAGTAATGGTCTGTTCTTGGGCGCATTTCAGATCGTCTGCGATTGGGCCGATTGCCGACGGTCCGGTTCTGTGCAGCTGGTCCGACTAGCGGACAAAAACGCAGAGCGATTGCAATGTCAGCTTCCGCACCAGTTTCGGTCATTAGAATTGATTGGATGGAACATAAAAGCGGCTGGTCGGCAAACGCCCCTTTTTGGAGACATTCGCAGCTGCCCGGCTTTATGTCCGCTTCGCGCCCAATTGTCGTCATTCCGAAGGCTGACGCTGGTTCCTGGAAGCTGTCATTGCCTGAAGTCGATGCAGTCGCACCATAATGGCAATAACTGGGTGGTGACCCGCGAGTCCATTTTATACAATTCAACCAGATGCCTGCGCGCTAGTATCAACGATGGAACGACATTCGCGACCCGCCGTTCCAACGCCCCGTCGACCTCCCCGGTCGTCGGGGTTTTTTCTATAATGGAGATGTCCGCTTCTGGGTGGAAAGCGGACTGTCTGTTTTAAGAGCCACAATGCGTGAAGGCAGATGCTCCTTTATCGGTCGAAGGTGACTGTTTGCGCCAAATACTAACGGGCCTAGGCACCTTTTGTTATTGGTCTGAAATTCGTTGCCCGTTGATATCAATTTCATATTTTTTAGCGTGTTTTCCTCGCCAGAGAATGAACAGACCCGAAATCACAATCAATGCTGATCCAACCATCATTGAATGGCTTAACTGTTCACCAAAGAGCGCAATGCCAAGGGCAATACCAAAAAGGAGCCGCGTATATCTGAACGGGGTAACGGCTGAGACCTCACCCGTTCGCATTGCTTTCATCAGACACGAATAAGCACAAACGCCCGCGAGGACTGCCCCCAATATATAGAGAGACATTTCGAAGTTAGGCTGGACATATAAAGTCGCTTGCCAAACGGACACCAAAACCCCGGCAAGAATGATCGACAAAAACCCGTATAATCCGAGAATCCACGTGCTCAGCGATGCCGGCGCGGCGCGGCTAGCCAAATCGCGACCCGCGAACCCTATCATTCCCACGACAGCCAAAATTGAAAGCATGGAAAAGCTATCGGTCCCTGGCTGGACGATAATCACGATCCCGATCAATCCAAGGATGATTGCCGTCCATCTTCGCCATCCTACCTTTTCACCAAAGATCAATGCCGCCCCTGCCACGACAACAAGCGGCGTTGCCTGAAGGATCACGGTAGCGGCCGACAGTGGGATCAAAGCAATGGCTAGCACGTAGAACAATCGCCCGACGACCTCAAAGAAAACGCGGACGAGCATAGAGCGTGAAACGACTTCCCGGACAAAGAGAGGATCATCGTTGAGCTTGATCACACAGGCAAATATGAACGCCCCGCCTAAGCCAAACATGATGAGAATCTGACCGACCGGTAGTGTAACAGCCGCCGCTTTGACAAATGCATCCTCTATCGCAAAAATGGCCATGCCAACGACCATCCAAATGCTACCAAACAAGTTTTCATTATGATCGCTTACGTTTTTGATGGTCACAGTTTGCCCAATTTAATATTTCGATTTGATGACAGGATCGACGATTGCCAATTGGCCGATTTCCGCCTGTTTCTCGATGGCTAAGCTTCCTGATCCAATCACAGTCTATGCCCACTAATGATTCATCTGTTATCCAGTTATGGGCTCGATGGCCAGTGTAGCGGCATAAGCTATTGGACAGGATATTAATGACTATTTGTCACTAATGTCATGCTGCTTGCAATATAGGTGCAGGCCAATTCCATCTCTATATTACCACCGGCTGGAGATATCCCGCGACCTACAAATATGCTCAGATCGATGACGGGGCGTCAGCAAATATGTTATTTCATAAGGATACAAGCATGCAACATGAGACTAGCGAGCTTATCAAATCAGGAATTAGGCTCAAGTGCGGGGCATGTGAAAAAGGAAGCTTATTCAGATCCTATCTAAAATTCTACGATAGCTGCCCAAACTGCGGATTAGATTTAACAGTTGCCGATACCGCCGACGGCCCAGCTTTTTTCGTTGGTTTCTTTACAATGATTGTGATCACACCGTTAATCCTTGTTGCAATCCTGTCATTCGATAGCTGGATCGCCAAAGCAATCGCATTCATAATCGGTATTTTAACAGGGGTCATAGTTTGCTTACTTCTTCTTCCACCAGTTAAGGCAATATTGCTGAATTTACAGATTGAACATAATTCGGGTGAAGGATCTGTAGCAAGCTGACGGACGGGTTTTACGACAAGCTTATTTTGTCGCGCTATCGGGTTGCGGACACAATTTAGTATCATCGGTTTTCATTGTGGGAGCAGGCACAATCAATGTTTTTTCGATATAGTTCGACAATCCATCGATAAAAACCCGTGATTTCGAAGGTAAATGTTGGCGGTTTGGATAGACAGCAAATATAGCACGGTCGTCCTGAATGACATTGTTCATGAGCAGCGGCTTGAGCCGTCCTGCGGCTAAATCATCGCTAACCAGGAAATGCGCCAAACGCGCGACGCCCATTCCTTGCAATGCCGCTTTCTTAACTGTGAGGCCTATTCCTGAAAAATTGCTCTCGATAAATATCGTCTCAATTTTGCCATCAGTTCCAAATTTCCATTGGTCATTTGTGGTGCCTCTTGCGTGTATGGTTAGGCAGCGATGCTCAGACAGCTCGCTGGGCAAAGCTGGCGTGCCATGTTGCTCTAGGTAGTCAGGAGACGCGCAGACGACCCAAGGATCATCGATAAGCTTGCGGATAATGAATGAATTTTCGTCAGGCTTCGCAAAAAGAATAGCGACATCAATTCGTTCGCCGAGTAAATTAATCCCACCATCAGCCTGCATCAGGGTAATGGAAAGGTCTGGAAAGTTTTGAGAAAAGGTTTTCAAGAACGGGACAATAACGTGCATTGAGAATGCATCGGATGCAGCGACCCGCAATATTCCTCTTGGATTGCCACTTAAGTCGCGGACTGCGCTCTCAGCGTCATCGATAGATTGGAGTATCCCCTCACAGCGCTCGAACAATGCCTCACCGGCCTCAGTTAGAGACAAGGCTCTCGTTGTCCGGTTAAACAATCGGACACCAAGCCGTTCCTCAAATCGGCTAATCTTTCTGCTTACACCAGAAGCGGTAAGTCCAAACCGCCGCGCTGCGCCAACGAAGCTTCCTGTTAGCACGACCTCAGCGAAAACCGACATTTCTCCAATGGAATCCATACAATAGCATGTTTACGTTTGATGATATTAAGTCAACAATCAAGTTTGGGCTAGCGGGGCCGGGAGATCAGCGAGCAGACTAAGGATGAAATCGTAGCGGGTCTTGGACTTTTCTCACTTTGAACGCACGAAGATCGCGTCCACTTTCGAGCGGACGCAAACACCTCAGGAGTGGCCGGGATTGCGGCGGAAGCTGACATTACAATCGCTCCGCGTTTAATGTCCGCTAGTTGGGCTGGCTATCCAGAACCGGACAGTCCGCAATCGGCCCAACTACAGACGGAGCGAAATGCGCCCAAATGACGTCATTCCCAAGGTCGACGCTCGTTCCTAGAAGCTACCATCGCCTGAACTCAACGCGTCCGGGAATTAATGGCAACAATCGGTCAGTATACCATGCCGACACCAAGAGCACCATTCACTGAGGTCCGCTTTTCTGCGGCGCGATAGCGGCAGTTTCAAAAAGAACTGATTGAAGAACGGGAAATTTGAAATTCCCGGGTTGAAGGGAAAAAAGAATATAGCCGCATGCGTCGGCATATGGAGTCCTGAAAAATGAAAATAGTAAAATTTATAAACGACTTGCAGTCGATCACGATGCCTAAGCCAATAAATGATTATGAAGAGGAGAGTGGAAAATCCCGATATATAGAACTTCGGGCACGTCCGCCGTAAGCGGACAAAGGCGCCTCTCAGGCGCTCTGGGGGACGCAGACCTTTTTCTGCGTCCCCCAGTGGCTGCTGAGCAGCTTGTCAGCAATTATCTTGCATGCTCTTTACAGTTTCTTAATTGTCTCCCAGTTATGGCGAAGCCACGGGGCCGGGCTCGGCCTCCGCTTTTCCCCTCTACCCCCTAATTCAATAACCCTTTCATTACTCGGGTATTGATTTGTAGGTGTTCGCGTCTTGCGAACTATTGTGATTGCCGCTTCGGTTTTAACCGATCAATCGGTGACCCAGGCTTTAGGCAAGGTCTGTATATCAAAAATTACATTGGCATCTCCGATCGTGCCGATGACCGGGACCGACAACTGCTTCCGCGTCGTTCGCTTTCCTAGATCCTTGCGGGCGAGGTCGAACCCGTGCTCGTGGTAGGAACATTCGCCATCGCGTATTTCGACATCTCCGTTTATTCTTACATTCATCTCAAGCGGTTCGCTAGTTTGAAGCACGAGACGGGCCAAGGCTCCTTCTTTCCAAATTCTGCAGTCATCATACACTGTGGCTTCGCCCCATCCGCTTGCGTCGAAAAAGCTGATTTTCATGTCGTCCAGCCGATGCTTGGAATTGTATTTTGACTTATCTATAGCGACATAGATTATGTTCCAGTCCTGTTCAAAAGAGTATTCGGCAATGTCGAATTCCGCTTCTTTGGTCAGTCTGCTGCCTCCCATAACCAGTGTATTCAACCCCGGGCATGGCGTAGCAATGGAGGCACAGAATTCGTTTTCAACTGCGAGCAAGATATCATTTACACCGCATTGGTAGTCGGATGGGTTAACTGGAATGGTATAGTTCATAAGATTCTTTCCTTTGCGGCTTTGCCGCGCTGAGTGGTTTCGAACCACGAAGCTGGAATTTTTCCTTTCAACTTCATGATTCAAATTTTCTGCTGTTCTGAAAGAATTACTCTCTTCTGAATTACCTATCCCGATGCTGTGCTGCCCCGCATCTTACGTCTGACCCGATAGCAGGCCCTAACCCCCTACCCTCGCCTCGAGCCAAAAATGCTAGTTGCCCCGCATTCTCTGGGCCAACATCGAATCCAAGTTAACGGATGTCGACTAGCCGATGGATAGACCATCTCGGCCATTGCCAAATCCACGAATGCCGCCTTTTGGATATCCTCGGCAAAAAAGCAGAAGATCAGCCGCGCCATGAAATGATTCATATTGACGCGCCGCTCGGCGGTGGCCCAATTTGGATTGTCTTGTAGCAGCGTCAAATACAGCCGATTGAGCCGGCTGGTCGCTCAAATGTCGAAGGAACTTTCGCGGATCTGCTTGACCGTAGTGATACCCGCGAGCGGCAGGAAAAAGCCGAAATGGTTCGGGAAATCAACATAGTCGCAGTCCACGGTTTCGCCACCGGTCAAGTCCTCGGCATGCAAAGTCTCGCCATCTGTGGCGAGAATGAATTTGGCCTTGGCAGATTGCGTCTTCGGGCTTTCCCGCAGGGCTTTCAGCGTGCCGTCGACCGTGCCTGTGTCGCAAGTTGCAATATGGATATGATTGCGCTGTAAGACCGCGCCATCCATATTGCTCTGGTCGCTGTTACCGCTTTTCAGCTGCTTGATCGTGGTGGCTTTATTCCCGAACGCAGCCAGAAATTGATAGGAAAATTCAGCAGCATCAAAGGGCTGTTCGGCCAATTCCGATATGGCTTGTTCGATTTCAACTGCATTCATATTGCAGCGCTAACTTGGAACGGCAACGGCTGGCAAGAAAGAACGGCTAGAGCATTCAATTATTCATACGTTGCTGGGTCGTGATTATCGAAAACAACAGTTTTATTTCGGGCGAATGCAAAATGTCATCGTGCGAATTTGAGGATATCAAGTTGTGCACAGGGCCTTGAGTCCCTGATAGTGAACGGGCGCCAACGTATCTATCATCTCTAACAAAAAGCTAATATTCTTTTTGGTTTCCGCTACAAGAGAAGGGTCGAAGCTTTTCCCGGTTGGGTGGGACTGGTCGTTCACAAACTTGTAAATTGCTGTTTTTTTGTGTTCATCAAAATGCACCCCCTCAAGCTTCCGATACGAGCTTTTTGAGGAGGGTGTGTAGAATTCGAGAAACGTCTCTAGCACTTTGCGAGCGATATTGGGCAGATGGTATGCATTAGCGATAGTGCCATCGCACGTGTAGCTGTATAACTGCTTAAATAAGTAGTGATACTCAGTAGAATAGTCGCGAAGCAGAGGGTCGAGCGGGATGATAATCGCGTTGCGGGCGTCGGTGTTATCGTTGCAACGGATCATATAGTGCCGAGCAGCCTTTTTGTTTTGATTGTGCCAATTCAGCAGTAGCCGAAGAAACTCAAAGTTATGAGTGAGAATGAATACTTGTTTGGCATTCTTTACGCCGTTTTTCAGGAACGAAAATGCCTGATAGATGGCCGATGCGTCCAGACTGGAAATTGGATCGTCTATTACCACGACGCCTTCGCTCAAGTTGAAATCCTGATCGCCGAGTTGCACAAGAAAATACACGAACGCGATTGCAGTTTTTTCTCCCTCGCTCAATCGTTTAGCGGGCTTGCCGCTGCGCTCGACCCGGTAACCTTCAACATCGGACTCGAACTTAAGGTCACTGCGGCCCAAGAATGTGCGGACATTGCTGGTCAGCTCGGCGCTTGCTGCGTGAGAACTAGAAACCTTAGCGCGCTTTTCTTCGAATGAGTCTTTGAGGTCGCTCAGACTTCGGGGATCGGCAAAGCCTATTGAACCATCGACTAGCTTCGTGATCTCATTTGTCACGATATCGATCTTGTCTTGCAGATCCTTCACTGGCACTTTTATGCTTGAGATATAATGTGCTTCGATGCGCTCACGTGCCGCAGCCAAGGTTTCGGCGAAGGCGTTGGTCTTGGCGTTGTTTTGGTCAACAAGGGAGCATAACGCATCGATCGCGGTGAATAATTTCGAGCAATCTATACAAATATCGACCTCGTAAGAGACAGCGCGACGATCTAGCTTCTCAACCAAAATGTTCGTCAATTGAATAAGCTGTGCGCGAGCTTCGTTTGCAGCAGCCTCAAACATTGCAGCGGCACTATCTACTTGATCGCGAAGTTCCGAATAAAACGCCGGTTTTGGCGGGGGGTTCATGTCATCGATGGCGCGCAGAATATGTCCGGTAAGAGCACGTATCGCCATTACATCGGCTTTTAGTCGCTGGTCCTCGACTCCGAAATGCTTTGCAAGCTGGCTTAAACGATCCGGTGGAAGCTGCTGTGAGCAGAACTCGCACGAAGTCGACGCATGCTCGCGGTGGATAGACAAGCCTTCTTCCACCCATTTAGCGATAGCGGGCTGTTCACTCAAACGCGCAAGAGCGCTGCCTTGCGCGGAGCGCATCGTAAGGGATCGTGTCTGCTCGACGGCAATCTCTACCCATTCCGATAAAGGCCGGGCACTATTATCAGAGAGTAATGCAACCACTGGTTGCCTAAAGGGTTTGATCAAGTCCTGTTGTTCTTGACGGACGCTCGTGCGATGAAGCTCCAGCTCTCTCTTTGACAGCGTTATTGGCTCTGTAATTTTATCAAATGCCTTTTCTGAATTTTGCTTACGATAGTTCCGCAATGCTGTTCCGCTCGTGGCCTCACTAATTGTTTTTGCGACCTCGGAAAATAGTTTTCCTTTGGAAACTTCATCCCTTTGGATAGTTTCTTTGAATTCCTTGATTTTCAGTTGGCGCGCATCAAATATCGCTTGTTCAGCTAAGGCTTCCTCCGCCAGAACCTTGTTTTCCTCTCCTACTATCAGAATGGGCCGGAGTGGGCCTTTAAACTGACCGATGTTTGCTTCAATGAAATCGGCATTGAAGACGCGGATCTTGCGGTTGTATGCAGTCCCTTGATTAAGTTTTCCCGTCTCGACCTTGATCTCGTATGTTAGTTCCGGATAATCGGGGTGGTGGGCTTGATTCAGGGCTCCCAGTAGCCGTGTCAGCGTAGTTTTCCCCGAAGCATTGTCGCCGTAAATACAATTGTAACGCGCAAAATCGGGAAGATCGTTCGCAGCGATGAAGCTATCAAAAATACCGAGCTTCGTGATTTTTTTGATGGATTTTAGCATCTAACTTACCTTCCCGTCTAACGCCGGAATGATGAAAGGCTGGCCGTGATCGACTTGCACCTCGATGCTAGTCTCGCCGTATTCTCCTGGGGCCGCGAGTGCAACAATGAACCGCGACGATAACTCACTTGGCTCGTTTTCCGGCGGAAGGGTGTGGCGCTCTGGCAATCTGCGGAAAAGGGTCGTGTGATAAATCCAGATATCGTTGCCACGCAATAGCACCATGAGCTGCTTTACACGGCGACGCAGGATGATTTCCTCTGTGGACGTTATCGTATCCAAGATGCTGCGCTCACTCCAAGTCAATGAAGTGAGGGCCGCAATCAAATCCTCGGCGTATTGAGCCGTCATATCGGTGAGTGGAACCATGATTTCACAGACGAAGTCGTTGGATTGGTTCGCCGACTTGATTAGCAAACCCTCATCCATTGTCACGGTTGCAAGGTCGTAATCGAAACGAGGGACAAGCTTCTCTTTACGAAAGTCGTTAAGGACGGCCTCAAATATATTGTGCTCGGAAGCTGGTAGAATGTTTGTAACGGGTTGGCTCATCGAAATCTGTTCGCGCCTTACACCCAGCTCTTTCGCCAATCGATCGAGCGTTTTTACTGATATCGGTGCGTTTTCATTTTCAATTTGACGCAACTTCCGCTCACTGATGCAAATTGCGTATGACAGTTCTTTTTGTGTCGAGTTCTTCTCCAAGTTGGAGCGCAACTCTTTAATAAGATGACCATTTGGTGTAACTTGTTTCATGCACATTTCCTTTTAGTTCGTCTAAAAGCGCAATAGCAAGCTATTTGGGTGTATAGTCGGCATACCATCGGCAAAGACCGGCATGTAACCGGCAACGGCTTGATCGGTGACCACCATGTGTTTGTGACCTCCTGAACGACATGCGTTCTGACGGTCGAAACATGATGGGTTTTATCAGGTGGCAGCAACTTCACTCTAACGGCAATTGTTGATTAATCGCGCAATCTCGAACAGTCATTCCACCGACTGCCAAATTTTGATCTTTTCCCAACCTATAACCGAGCTGAATTATATGATTATAATATGAAAAACTCGAAACTTATTTGATATCCAAATTAGACATCATCCAAACCAAATCCATGGTGAGCTGTTCTACTCTCAGCGCTTGGCCGGCTATTGACCAGTAAATTATTTTTCAAATTTCCTTATCACGGTCCGAACCTGCGAAGGGCTCCATTCGCCACCTTGCGGAGCACGACTAGGCCTTTGCAGTATGTCCCATAAATTATGTGGATAAATCAGTGGAAAAACGCAAAATCGCGGTTGCCGACTTGATTCGAAACGGCGCGCGAGTCATGGTGCAAAATCAGAGCCACGAGAGGGTGCCACGGCAGGGTGCCACGGGGTTTTGACTCGCAGAGAAACCAAAGGTTTTTCAGGCGCTTAGCTGTTAAACAAAAGTTGGTTGGGGTGGCAGGATTCGAACCTGCGCATGGCGGCATCAAAAGCCGCTGCCTTACCACTTGGCGACACCCCAATATTGCCGGACCGTTTGTTACCGGGCCGCGCTGGTGAACGGGCCTATTATCCAGTTTGCCCGCAGGGGGCAAGAGGCAGTTGTAACTAAGCTTCGAACAGTTGTTTGACCCAGCCGTGATCATCCGGCGCAACGCCGCGCTGGATATCGACCAGACGCCGTCGCAATTTTTCGGTCAACTGGCCGGGCCCACCGCCGCCAATGGTGAATTCACCCTCGGTGGACTTGACGGTGCCGACTGCGGTGACAGCCGCTGCGGTGCCGCAGGCAAAGGTTTCGATCAGCTTGCCGCTGGCTGCATCGGCTTCCCATTGATCGATGGCATAAGGTTCTTCCACCACCGTCAGCCCCTCTTCTCGAGCGAGGGTGATGATCGAATCGCGGGTAATGCCGGGCAGGATTGTTCCGCCAAGCGGCGGCGTGATCAGCCTGCCGTCGTCCATCACGAAGAAAAGATTCATGCCGCCCAGTTCTTCGACCCACTTGTGCTCGGCTGCATCAAGGAAGACGACCTGGTCGCATTGTTTCTCGATTGCCTCGGCCTGGGCCACCAGGCTGGCGGCATAATTGCCACCGCATTTGGCGGCGCCGGTGCCGCCCGGTGCTGCGCGGCTATATTGTTCGGACACCCAGATGCTGATCGCCGACGCGCCGCTCTTGAAATAGCCGCCGGCGGGAGAGGCAATCACGAGGTAGAGATATTCCTTGGCCGGACGAACGCCGAGAAACACTTCGCTCGCGAACATGAAGGGACGCAGATAGAGCGAACCGCCCTCGACCGAGGGGAACCATTCGCGGTCGATATCGACCAGCGCCTCGACCGAATCGAGGAACAGCTTTTCCGGCAATTCCGGCATCGCCATCCGCCGCGCCGACGCCTGGAAGCGTTTGGCATTTTCTTCGGGACGGAACAGCGCCGTCGCGCCGTCGGCGAGACGATAGGCTTTCATGCCTTCAAATATTTCCTGGGCATAATGCAATACCGAGGATGCGGGATCCATCAGGATCGGCTCGCGCTTGGTGATTTTGGCATCATGCCAGCCTTCGGTTTCCGTGTAGCGGATCATCGCCATATGGTCGGTGAATAAGGTTCCGAAACCCGGGTTCTCCAGCAGTCTCGTGCGCTCGCTGGCATGCACCGGTGTTGCGCTTGGCTCGAGGTTGAATTCCAGGCTGTTTATGTCTGCCATTTTTTCCGCTTTCGCTTTTATTCATGCCACCATTGGAAGAATTGGAAGCATGTTTCAATTGCCTTGCAATCCCCTAATCAGCCTGTCAAGATACGTCAACATGACTGACGTATCTCGCCCTGCTATTTCCCCCGGAGCCTCGCCGCTTTTTCTGCGCGAGGACGAAGTCCGGCGTGGCGTAGAGCTGCTCTATTTTGGCTATACGCGACTGACCAACTCGATCGATCAGGAGCTTGGACAACAGGGACTGGGCCGGGCGCATCACAGGGCTTTATATTTCATTGCCCGGCAACCCGATCTGACCGTCGGGGAACTGCTCAAATTGCTGGCGATCACCAAGCAGTCGCTCGGCCGGGTGCTGAAAGAATTGCAGGACCGGGACTTCATACTGACATCCCCCGGCATCGTCGACCGTCGCCAGAAATTGCTGCGCCTGACCGAAAAGGGCGCCACACTGGAGGCGGAACTTTTTCGCCAGTTGCGCGAAAAACTTTCTTCCGCTTATGTTTCGGCCGGACAGGAATCGGTCACCGGTTTCTGGCATGTTCTGGAAGGCCTGGTGCCGGATAGCGACCGTAAAATGGTGTTCGATCTGCGCGGCGATAACGGCTGAGGCCCGGCCAAGCATCGCGGGCAGCGCAACCGATACCCGCCATTGAATTCATAAAATCCTGATCAGATTGCCGCTTGCGGCCTCAGGCTTCGCCGATCGTATCGACCATCGCATGTTTGATCGCATCCTGCGGGCTCTTGTCGCTCCACAAGACGAACTGGAAGACCGGGTAGAAACGTTCCCACTCTTCAATCGCCAGATCGACAATCGTCTGCGCCTGGTCAAGGCCCAGCATGCCGCTGCCGCCGAGCAAAGTGGCATGGCGGAACAGCAGGATATTATTGTTCGACCAAAGATCGAAATGCCCGAGCCAGAGCTGCTCGTTGATCAGTCCGAGCGTTTCGTAAATCACGGTGGTCTTTTCGTCCGGAACCCGGATTTCCGGTAGCAACAGGATTTGCAGGACGTGATCCTCGTTCCGCCAGACGGCGCGCATCTGGTAACTGGTCCAGTTGCCCTTTATCTCGACTGACAGTTCGTCGTCGCCGACATGATCCACCGACCAGCCGCGCGCCTCGAAAAAGGCCGCCAGCATGTCGACGGGCGGCGCTTCATCCTGATCAAGCTCTTCCCATTGGTCGTCAAGCATCGCGGTTCCAGATCCTTTGCAGATAAAAGCCTAGTGGCCCACTCGCCGGATCAGGGCAAGGCAAGCAGACATCGGCCTTCACATTGTTTGTGGGAACGCTGTGGATAATGAACGGCGATTGATCGCTGATCAGGGTGGCGATCAGCCGTCGGTTTTGGGAGCCGCTGCCTTGGGTGCAGCCGCTTTTGGCGCTGCTGGCTTGCGTGCAGCGGGCTTGACGGTGGCCGCACGTTTCGCCGCAGGTTTCTTCGCCGGTGACACAACGCCCTTTTCCAGCGCATCAAGACGCTTCTTCAACGCATCTGCCTCAGCTCGTGCCTTGGCCGCCATTTCCTTGACCGCTTCAAACTCGTCGCGCGATACAAAGTCCATGCCGCCGAACCATTCCTTGGCTCGCTCTCTGGCGCCGGATTCAGCTTCGCGGCCGACGCCGGCCACGGTGCCTGCAAGCCCGTTCAGGACTTTGGAAATATCATCGAAAAAACGGTTCTGGCTTTGCATTTCATTACACTCCGTCATGGCCCCTTGGAGCCTGAAAAAAATATCACGCTATATCTGGGTTCTCGCAGCCGGAACCACAAGGGTTTCCGCACCGGGATTCAACCATTCAATCTGCTTGTTGAGCACCGCGGCAAAACATAGCCATGCAAGATAAGGCACCATCAGCCACGCTGCGGCCTTGCGGACACGGCCAAAGACCAGGGTCGTACCCAAGGCCAGCAGGAAAATGATGACCAGCAGCCAGAAAGCGGCACCGACCTGATGCATGCCGAAAAACAGCACCGGCCAGAACAGGTTGAGCGCATATTGGACAAGATACAGGATGATAGCCGGTCCCCGCAAAGGCGCGCCGCGGGCATGCAAGACCATCGCGAAGGCGGTTCCCATCATCACATAGAGCAAGGCCCAGGCAGCACCGAATACCGGTCCGGGCGGTTGCGCGTCTGGCTTTGTCAAGGCCTGAAACCAGCGATTTTCCTCGCCGGAATTCGCGAACTGGCTAAAGGCAAAACCCAGGAGAACGGTGATCGGCACGACAAACAATATCCAGCGCAGCAAGGACATTCGTAACTGGCCTTTTGAAGCAATCTGATTCATGCGCGCATCATCCTTGATCGAAAATTTCACGAATCGTCCGAGCCGCTTTCCGCCCGAAGCTCCTTTGTTCTAACAATTTCCTGACATTTGGCTAGCGTTATGCCGCCGAATCCCCGGGGCTGCAAATCCGCCTATCTACTGTCCCCGCTCTTGGTATTATCGTCCATCATCGCCATGTTGGCTGGACGGCAAGATCCGGATAAAACGGAGCAAACCATTGATTGTTAGAAATAGGACTGGCTGCTAGGCGCTTTCTCATGAACGATAAAACCAATTCCGTCGAAAAAGACACCCCTCCCGCACCGCTCAAAAAAATTGGAAATCTGCGGATGGTGTTCGATCGCGCCGTCGCATATCCGAAGCAAATTGCCTTTGCGTTGCTGGCTCTGTTCGTTTCCGCGATGGCCACTCTGGCGATACCCGCTGGCTTCAAAACCATAATCGACAAAGGCTTCATGGCCGGGAACGGTGATATCGCCCCCTATTTTCAGGGCCTGTTGGGCATTGTCGCGGTTCTGGCTGTCGCGACCGCCTTCCGCTTTTATTTTGTCAGCTGGCTTGGCGAGCGGGTTGTTGCCGATCTGCGGCTTGCCGTACAGGCCAACCTGCTGCGCTTGGCCCCCGGCTTTTTTGAAGAGAACCGGCCATCGGAAATCGCCTCGCGGATGACCTCCGATACCGCGATCATAGAACAGGTGGTGGGGACGACCGTGTCGGTCGCCTTGCGCAATATCGTGATCGGCATTGGCGGGATCATCTATCTGTTCACACTTGCCCCTGCGCTGACCGCCGGCCTGCTGCTTGCCATTCCGGTGATCATATTGCCGATCGTGTTTATCGGCCGGAAGCTGACCAATGTTTCGCGATCCAGCCAGGACCGGGTCGCAGACGTCGGCGCGATGATTTCCGAAGTCTTGGGTGCGATGAAAATTGTTCAGGCCTTCGGTCAGGAAAAGCGCGAGCATCAACGGTTCAGCGGCGCGGTCGAATCCACTTTCGATACCGCCAAACGCCGGATACGGCTGCGCGCGGCGATGACCGCGATTGTTATCGGCCTGATCTTCACCGGCATCACCATGCTGATGTGGCGCGGCGCGATCGGCGTGTCAGAAGGCAGCATTTCCGGCGGCACCATCGCCGCCTTCGTGATCACCGGCGGCCTGGTAGCGGGTGCCTTTGGCGCACTTACCGAAGTCTATGGCGATCTGTTGCGCGGCGCCGGAGCAGCCGGCAGGCTGGCAGAATTGCTGTCCGAGAAGCCGGGCATTGCCGCTCCCGAAAATCCGATTGCCCTGCCCGTGCCATCGCGCGGACAGATTGCGTTCGACAATGTGACATTTTCCTATCCCACCCGCCCCGATACCGAGGCTCTGGTCAATTTTTCGCTGACTGTATCGCCCGGCGAGACAGTCGCCGTGGTCGGGCCGTCCGGTGCCGGTAAATCCACCCTATTTCAGCTGGCCCAGCGCTTTTACGATCCACAGAGCGGCTCGGTGCGCATCGATGGCGTCGCCCTGCCCTCGGCCGATCCATCGGAGATCAGACAGCGCATGGCGCTTGTACCCCAAGAAACGGTATTATTTGCTGCTTCCGCCCGCGACAATTTGCGCTACGGCAAATGGGAAGCGACCGACGAGGAGATCTGGGAAGCGGCCCGCGTTGCCAATGCGGAAAAGTTCCTCCGCGCCCTGCCCGAGGGACTGGACAGTTTCATGGGCGAAGCGGGAACGCGGCTGTCGGGCGGTCAGCGCCAGCGTATCTCGATCGCGCGTGCGCTGCTCCGCAACACGCCGATTCTGCTGCTCGACGAAGCCACGTCGGCGCTTGATGCAGAAAGCGAAAAGCTGGTGCAGGATGCGCTTGATCATTTGATGCAGGACCGGACAACGATCGTCATCGCCCATCGTCTGGCCACCGTAAGATCGGCCGACCGCATCATTGTGATGGACGAGGGCAGGATCGTGGAACAGGGCGACCATGACAGCCTGATCGCCAAGAACGGGCTCTACGCCCGGCTGGCCGATTTGCAGTTTAGCAGCGCCGAAACAGGCTCGTCTAGGATAACTGCCTAGAACCAGGGCCCGCTACGGGCTCGGGGCCTCGACATCACTTCGGCAATAATCGTCGCCAAGAGAGCGCATATCTCCGGTCCTTGAGGGCCGCTGCCTTGCTGTGTCCCCATGCAGACAGCCGACTTGCCCCTGAGCACCGTCCTGGACGTCAGCAGACCGCTCTCCCCTTCGACCCTCCACTGTAAGCGATGGGCATATGTCCAGAAGGCCATGCCCCCTATCATCCCGACGCTTCAGGCACAAAAAAAGGGCCGCGACAAAATATCGCGGCCCCATATCTGTTTCTGGCTGTAGAACCTAGTTCGGTGAACGACTTGCCTTGCCGAAGCTGCCATATTGTTCGTTACCGACAAAGCCGAATTTGGTCACGCCGCTGTCCTTGATCACCGCCAAAGTGCGGTCAGTGGTCAGATAGGCGCTCAACGGATCGGGCTGGAACTGCAGTTCTGGCTCCGGAACCATCGATTTCGTCTGTGCCAGATATTGTTTAACCTGGTTCAGCGTAACCGGGGTATCATTCCAGATGACCTCGTTTGTCGCCGTAATTCCCAGACGGTTTTTGATCGGATCTACCAGGGGTTGATCTTGCTGACTGTCATCAGCGACCGGCAGGTCGATTTTAACCGCGTGCGTTTGCACAGGAATTGTGATGATGAACATGATGAGAAGAACCAGCAAGACGTCGATGAGCGGCGTCGTGTTCATCTCCATCATTGGTTCGCCATCATCGCTTCCGCCACTCATAGCCATTCGTGCGTCTCCTTAACCTTCAATAACTCTAGTTGCCGGTCGAACTATTCGACAACGATCGGTGTGGAAATAAAGCCCACTTTTGCAAAACCGGCGCGTTGCATGGTGTAAATTGCGCCGCCGATGCACTTATATGGTGTATTAATGTCACCGCGAATATGGACTTCCGGCATATCTTCCGGCGTCATGTTCTCGACTCCACCATAGGATTCAATCTGATCCTCCAGTTGTTTCACCGCTCTGGTGACAAGTTCGGTAGAATCCACCGGGGTCGTGTTCCAATACACGCGACAGTTGCCGCCTGGAGTGGCTCCTGAATATCCTTCTTCGCCCGGGTCACGTCCTGCGGCATCCGTTGTCGTGATCGACAGCAGCACATTTTCCTTCTTTGTCGTTGTCACTTCAAAGGGAAGTACCGGGAGTTCGAGTTCTACGCTCTGGATAACCACCGGAACCGCGATCAGAAAAATGATCAGCAGCACCAGCATAACGTCCACGAGTGGGGTAGTATTAATGTCGGATAGAGGAGTTTCCTCGCCGCTACCGCCCCCAACATTCATCGCCATAGGATTTTATCCTCTCAAAACTAAACATCTGAAGGAAGCGAAGGCCTCCTCGTCGTGCGTTGGCCGGGTTGCTGCGCCAGATGCGGCAGTCAACCCGGCCTCCGGCTTATTTCTTTGCGACTGGTGCAGCTGGTTTCGCAGCAGGCTTAGCAGCAGCGGAAGTTTTTGCGATTGGCTTAACGCCGCCATCCGAAGCCATATAGCCCAGAACGTCGTTGGAGAATGCAGCCAGCTGTTCGGAGATACGCTTGTTGCGTCCCTGCAGCCAGTTGTAAGCCAAAACGGCGGGAACAGCCACGCCAAGACCAAGTGCGGTCATGATCAGTGCTTCACCAACAGGGCCAGCAACAGCATCGATCGATGCCTGACCAGCGATACCGATTTTGATCAGTGCGCGATAGATGCCGATAACCGTACCGAACAGGCCGATGAACGGCGATGTTGCGCCAACCGTAGCCAACCAGGGCAGTCCGGTTGCAAGCTTGGACTTGATCAGATCCTGCGACCGTTCGATCGATCCGTGCAGCCAGTCATGCGCTTCAACCGGGTCGGTCAATTTGGCGTGATCGGAATCAGCCTTGATCGCATCGTCAACGATCTGACGGTAAGCGGAATTCTTGTCGAGCTTGGCAGCGCCTTCCTTAAGGCTTCCGGCACGCCAGAATGTCGCGCGCATCGCATCGCCCTGCTTCATGACTTTATTCTGTTCGAACAATTTCGAAAACAGGATGTAGAAAGAAGAGACAGACATGATCGTCAGAATTGCGAGAACAGACCAGGCGATAACACCACCCTGCTGCATTGCTTCCCAGAAACCGAAAGCGTTTTGTGGTGCTGCGGAACCAGCGGCCAAAATTTCAATCAACATTTTAACATTCCCCTCAGGATAAACTAATTGCAAAAAAACTGTTGCAGGAAGGGCAACTCGCGATGCCCTCCCCAATTTACATTATTTGGGTATCTGCCAACGAACGGCGTTGGAATAATAACCTGTCGTCTCATTACCGTTCGCGTCCAGAGAAGGCCTGAACCGCGCACGACGCGTCAGGTTTTTGCAGGCAGCCTCATCCAGATCAGGATGGCCGCTAGAACCAGTGATCTGACAATCAGTTACCCGACCATTTGCGCCTACGGTCAACCGGAAACGCGTTGTTCCTTCACGCTCCTCGCGCAGAGCCCGCGAAGGATAGTCATTCGCATTGGCCCAGTTCCCAGGATTGCCACGAGGCTCTGGGTTGGCCCGCTGCGGCGGAGGCGGAGGAGGCGGTGCTGGCGGAGGTGCAGCAACGACCGGCGCTGGCCGGGGCGGAGCCACAGGCACTGCCTGAATCACCGGACGAGGAGCAACCACGGGTGCCACGATCGGCGGCGGCGTCACCACTGGAGGTGGTTCAATCGGCTGCTCTGGTGGCGGCGGTAGCTCTTCCGGCTCTTCCGGTGGAACTTCTTCATCAATGTCAATCATATCCAGCTGCGATGCAACCTTCTTGACGGCAGTATAGGCTAGCCCAGTGACCAGCGCATAGCCAAGTAACAGGTGAATGATTACGACAAGAACGATCGATATGATCTTGTTCGAACTCATCTCTTGGTCAGCATAAGCCATTCAGAAATGTAACTCCTTTTTCCCCATCACGAAGGTAGTATACTCCATTGCTGAAGTTCCAGACAAAGATCGAGAGGCTTGGAAAACCATCGCGACCCTTATTATCCCCATGACAACTTTTCGTTCGCTTGAAAGCCATCTTAAATTTGTTTTAACGTGCTAGTTCGGCGCAGGCAATCGCTTTGTTGGTTCAGGGTCGATTAAGCTGTTAAAGAACTAATATAAGGGCTAAAAACTGCCATCCTTTTAACGCTGAGTCAGGGAAAATCATGCGCTTTTTAACGATATTCGCCTTCACGCTGTTTTTGTCCCAAATCGCGGACATTCCAGCGTTTGCGCAGGTTTTCGAGGATGGCGATACATTACAATATGCCGACATAGCCGACCTCAGCGCGGACAGTTCGATTATCGCCCATGTAACGGTTAAAAAAGCGATTAAAGTTGCCCCTGAACGCGCGCCAAATGCGCCCGCGGGCACGCAGCGTTTTTATATAATAGCATCGACCAACGCTCTGATTCGCGGTGACGGAGGGGTCGGCGAGACGATTCGTTATGTAATAGATCTGCCCCTCGACGCTCGCGGACGGGCACCGAAGATAAAGAAAAAGCCATTCATCATATTTGGCCGTCGTGCGCCCGGCGGCGGCGACAATGTGCAGCTGGTTGCGAAAGACGCGCAAATCGCCTGGACACCGAGCCGCGAACAGCGCGTCCGTTCACTGGTCCGCGAACTGGTCGCTTATGATGCACCGCCTGCAATTTCCCGGATCGCAAGCGCCTTTCATGTGCCCGGCACCATCATCGGCGAAGGTGAAACGCAAATTTTCATGGAAACAGATAGCGGCTCGCCGATTTCGATCACCGTGCTGAAACGGGCTGGCCAGCAAAAATTCTGGGCCGTTTCGCTGGGCGAGATTGTCGACGAGGCCGCGCGCGCGCCCGTCAGAAACAGCCTGCTCTGGTACCGCCTGGCCTGTTTCCTGCCCCGCCAATTGCCTGCCAGCGCATTGGCCAGCGATTCACCGGCCAATGCACAGCAGGCACGCAGCGACTATCAGATGGTGCTGGGCGATCTTGGCAACTGCCCGAGATCACGTCAGCCCTGACCCGGCCGAACTAGTACTGGTATTCGCCCAAGGCGGCGCTAATAAGGCGCCAACAATCTCACCAAAACGCAAAGAGGCTTATCACCATGACTGCTCCGCTACGCATCGCGCTCGCTGGACTGGGCACCGTCGGGACCGGCGTTATCCGGCTTATTGAAGAAAATGGTGCGATGATCGCACAGCGGGCTGGTCGGCCTATTGTCGTCACCGCCGTTTCTGCCCGTGACCGCAATCGTGACCGCGGCATCGATCTGGGCGCCTACTCATGGTGCGACAAGACCGAAGATCTCGCGACGCATGATGATGTCGACTGCGTTGTCGAACTGATCGGTGGTTCTGACGGCACGGCGCTGGAGCTGGCACGCAAGAGCCTGGCCTCTGGCAAGTCGTTCGTCACCGCCAACAAGGCAATGATCGCCCATCACGGCATGGAGCTGGCCAAGGCCGCAGAAACCGCGAATCTTTCGCTGCGCTATGAAGCCGCGGTTGCCGGAGGGATACCGGTGATCAAAGGGCTGCGCGACGGCGCTTCGGCCAACCGGATCGAGCGCGTCTATGGCATTCTTAATGGCACCTGCAATTATATCCTCACCGCGATGGAAAAACACGGACACGCCTTTGACGATGTGCTGAGAGAAGCACAGGAAATCGGCTATGCCGAGGCTGATCCCAGCTTTGACATCGACGGTGTCGATGCCGCCCACAAGCTCGCCATATTGGCGGCTCTGTCGTTCGGCAAAGCGCTCGACTTCGACGGCGTGGAGATAGACGGCATTCGCCACATCATGGCGGCGGACATCGGTCAGGCCAAGGCTTTGGGCTATCGCATCCGCCTGCTCGGCATGGCGAGAATCGATGACGGAAAACTATTCCAGCGGGTAAATCCCTATCTGGTGCCCGAAAGCCATCCGCTGGCCCATATCGAAGGCTCTACCAATGCGGTGGTCGCCGAAGGCAATTTTTCCGGTCGCCTGATGTTCCAGGGCGCTGGCGCCGGCGAAGGGCCAACGGCCTCTGCGGTCGTCGCTGACTTGATCGATATCGCCCGCGGAGATGCCGGTACGGTATTCGCCGCGCCCGCCAGCAAGATGGAACCCTGCGAGCGCGCCGAAAGCGGCAACCGGATCGGCAAAAGCTACGTCCGCTTCATCGTCGCTGACAAGCCCGGGGTACTGGCGGAAATCACTGCAGCGATGCGCGATGCCAATGTGTCGATCGAGAGCCTGATACAGACCGCGAAAACCGACGAAGGATCGGTGCTGATCTCTATGGTCACGCACGACAGTCGTGAGCGTAATGTTTCAGAGAGTCTGGCTGCGCTGTCCAGCTCTACCAGTTTGCAAGCCGCTCCGGTGGTGATGCATTTGCTCAGCGATCAGGACTGATCAGTCGCCGGTCAGGACACCATCACGATATTGCTGTTGATAATCTTCGGTTGGGACCTCATCCGTTTCCATACCAGCGATCTTTTGTAGCCCATCCAGGATCCGTCCGCTCGTCCCATTGCCAACAACGGATTTTAGCCGTTCGATAGAACAGTTACTATCCTGTAGCGCAACTCCGCAACTCGATGAAGCCACGCGGGAGGAATCCGCCGCTGGAATTTCTCCACGCTGCGGTCCACCATTTCGATTTGGTCTGGCCAATTCGGGAAACGGCAACCGTTGCAAGCGATCAATCTCCGGAAGGCCGCAAACGACAATTTCGTCGCTGGAACGATAGAGAAGGCAGCCATCAGCATCGACCGCAACCATTTGCCTCGCATGTTCCATCATCTGGGTGGTCCGGTCTCGAGCCAGGTCAATTTGACCGTAAGCTGCAGAAGGGATCAGGAAAAGGATAAGAATAACCTGTCTCGACATTGTAATATCGCTCCCCTATCGAGGGTCCAAATTTGCACCTTATAGAAGGACTAATCGATAATATGCCACAAGCAAGCGACATATTGGACCGCGTACTGGTTATGGAAATGGTCCGCGTTACCGAAGCGGCAGCAATTTCAGCGGCCAATCTGATCGGCCGCGGCGACGAGAAAGCAGCCGATGCTGCTGCCGTGGAAGCGATGCGCGCTGCGCTGAACGAACTGGACATATGCGGTACCGTGGTTATCGGCGAAGGCGAACGCGACGAGGCTCCGATGCTGTTTATCGGCGAGAAAGTCGGACGCGGCTGCGAAGGCGATTCGCCCGCTATTGATATCGCGCTCGATCCGCTGGAAGGCACGACGATCACGGCCAAGGCCGGCGCCAACGCGCTCGCTGTTCTTGCGATCGCGGAAAAAGGCAATCTGCTGAACGCCCCCGATGTCTATATGGACAAACTGGCGGTCGGGCCGGGCTATTCTCCCGACATTATTGATCTCAACAAATCGGTCACCGAAAATGTGACCGCTGTCGCCAAGGAAAAAGGCGTCGAACCATCCGAAATTATCGTCTGCGTTCTTGATCGGCCGCGGCACGACAAGATCATCGCTGAATTGCGCGGCATCGGCTGCGGAATCATGCTGATCCCGGACGGCGATGTCGCTGGCGTAATCGCGACGACCGACGAAGATACGACCGTCGACATGTATATGGGCAGCGGCGGCGCTCCAGAAGGCGTGCTCGCGGCAGCCGCGCTGCGCTGCGTTGGCGGCCAGTTCAAGGGCCGCCTGTTGTTCCGCAATGATGACGAACGTCAGCGCGCCTATAAATGGGGTATTGAAGATCTCGATAAAATCTATGATCTGAAAGAACTGGCCAAAGGTGATGTGATTTTTGCCGCAACCGGCGTTACCCATGGTTCTCTGCTGGAAGGCGTCAAGAAATTGCGCGGCGGCAAGATGACCACGGAAAGCGTTGTCATGCGCGCTTCTTCCGGTACCGTGCGCTGGGTGAAGAGCGAACATCGCCAGAGCTGACTATGAACTTCACAGGCCTTCTGACGCTAAAGCGTGTTGCGTCACAGGCCAGATGGACGATTCTTGCTTTGCCGTGGCTGATCGCCGGGTGCGTGACACCGGTTGAATATGGGGAAATTCCGCATTCCGCCTATGTCGCACCCGAGCGATGCAATCCGGCGGCGAGCGATCAGGTCGACAGTAACGACAAGCCGTTTTTCTTCGTCACCAGCCGGCTACCGAACTGCCTCACCGAGAATATCAGCCTGCTGAATCATCGCGGAGACAAAATACGCTATGGCCGCTTCGCCGGACCGCGAGACGTCGAGCGGGAACCGGGCAAGACTGTCCGCGCCATTCCCCTCGCCTTCTCCGATTCGCAACAATGGTGGGCGAATCTTGCCAGCAGCATGAAAGCTGCGGATGGGCGCGTGCTGCTCTATGTCCACGGCTATCGCGAAACTTTCTTCACCAGTTCACGAGATACGGACCAGATAGCACGACTGGCCAATTTCAGCGGTCCCGCCATTCAGTATAGCTGGCCCTCGCAGGGTGCCCTGTTCAAATATCCGGTCGACGAAACCAATATGTATTGGGACGAACGCAATTTTCGCAAATTCCTGATGCAATTGGCGCAGCTGGAAGCGACGAAGGAAATCGTCCTCATTTCCCATTCGCTCGGCGCGCGGCTGGTTCTGCCATCGGTGGAATATGTCGATCGCAATGTCTCCAATGGTGATTCGAGCGTCATTTCGAACATCATTCTCGTCTCACCCGATGTCGACACCCAGGATTTCGAACGCGACATTGCCGAAGAGATACTCTCGGACCGGCGCGTCCGGAACGACAGAAGAATCACGGTTTACGCCTCGATAAAAGACCGGGCCTTGTCCTTGTCTGACGGGATACACGGCTATCCACGCCTCGGTTATCCCCGATGTTTCGATCCCTTTAAAGCGGCGGACCTCAAGGCCCGGAACCTTCCCGAGCGTTGCTATGCCGCCCATCCGAAATATACTGAGGCGGTTGATAAGGCGGCGCTGACCATCATCGACACGACCGCTGTCAGCCGCGGCCGAACCGGCCACAGCAACTATCTGCAAAGCGCGCCGGCCTGTCGGGATTTCGCTGCGGTGGTTAACGGCGAAAGAAAGCCGGAGGGACGCCAGTCAACCCATCTCGGTCATGTTTTTACCCTGCCGCCGATCGCCAAAGACGATAAACCCGATCATCTGGCGATTTGCCGCCGCAAGGAATGACGCGCCGCCCATCCGATCCGCTGGCGAGCCTGCTCGGCGAGATTCGAGCGTGCACGATCTGCCCCGGCCTGCCCTTGGGCCCCAAGCCGCTGCTGCAGGCGGACAGCGCTGCTAAAATTTTGCTGGTCAGCCAGGCACCGGGCAGCAAAACGCATGAAAAAGGCCGTCCCTTCGATGATGTCAGCGGCAAAAGGCTGCGCGAATGGCTCGGCGTGACCGAAGAGCAATTTTACGATCCACGGCTGTTTTCGATCATCCCGATGGGTTTCTGTTTCCCCGGCACCGGCAAAGGCGGCGATATGCCACCGCGACCGGAATGCGCGCCGGCCTGGCGCAAGCCGCTGTTGGAGGCGTTGCCGAACATCAAGCTGACGCTGGTACTCGGCCAATATGCGATGAATTGGCATCTGGGAGAGCGGAAATCCCGCACGCTCACCGAAACGGTGGAGCGCTGGCAGGAATTCTGGCCAGATCTCTTGCCCCTGCCTCACCCCAGCCCGCGCAATATCCGCTGGTTCAAGGCCAATCCATGGTTCGAAGCAGATGTGATACCGGTGTTGCAGGATCGTGTAAGCGAACTGGTCTAGAAGACTCCCATGGCCAGCCCGGCCGATAGCGTCGCACCGATTTCCGCACAGCGCTGGCGGTCGGTTTCTGTAATGGTCTTGGCCGCCAATATCTCTTCCTCTGTCTGCGCATGGGTGCAGATTATCAGGCTTTCGATGACTTTCTTGAGCCGCCAGCCCGTTGCGATGCGCTCCACCTGTTTCCTCGCATTGCCTCCGTCCGATCCCGCGCAGATCATTGCCGCATAAGGCCGCCCCTCAATCTTTCCGAGCAAGGGATAATAGCAGCGATCGAAAAAGGCTTTCATCACCCCGGCAATCGCCGCCAGATTTTCCGGCGTTGCGAAAATATAGCCATCTGCGGACAGCATGTCTTCCGGCTGGCAGTCTTCGGCCCGCATGACGCGCAAATCCGTGCCATCCTCGCCCTGCCCGGCCTTGGCGGCAGCCTCGACCATCTGGGCGGTACCGCCGGTATAGCTGTAATAGACGATCAGAAGCTTTTTCATCATCACCCCCCTAGCAAGCAACAGACCGATTGTCAGCGCTGCAGCTTTCACGCATAGCGCCGACCATGAATGCAGTATTGAACGTAGAAAAATCCCTGTCCGGCCAGACCTGGCGCTGGCGCAGCACCAGCGCCGACGCGCGCGATCCGGGATTCCAGCCCGATGATCTGGTCACCCAACTCCTGCTCGCTCGCGGTGCCAGCCGCAAAACGCTGGCGGTCAACCGCGATCCGACGATCCGCGGCTTCATGCCCGACCCTTCGGTTTTTCAGGATATGGACAAGGCGGCGGATCGTCTGGCCCTAGCCATCAAGAATCAGGAAAAAGTCACGATATTCGGCGACTATGACGTCGATGGCGCAACCAGCGCCGCCTTGCTGATCCGTTTGCTGAGAGACTTGGGACTGGAGGCCGGCTATTATATCCCTGACCGTTTGATGGAAGGCTACGGCCCGTCGGGCGAGGCCCTGGTCAAACTTGGCCAGCAGGGGAGCAATCTGGTTGTCACCGTCGATTGCGGGGCAATGGCTTTTGAATCGCTCGACATGGCCGAGCAGGCCGGTGTCGAGGTGATTGTAGTCGACCATCATAAATGTGCGGTGGAACTTCCCAAGGCGCTCGCGCTGGTCAACCCCAACCGGCTGGATGAAAGCGATGCGGGTGCGGAACACGGTCATCTCGCCGCAGTGGGTATGGCCTTTCTGCTTGGCGCTGCGCTCGTCAGGACGCTTCGCCAGCAAGGATTCTTCAAGGATCGTGCCGAACCCAAATTGTTGGCGCTGTTGGATATCGTGGCCCTTGGCACGGTCGCAGATGTCGCGCAGCTGCGCGGTCTTAATCGGGCCTTTGTCGCGCAGGGCATCAAGGTGCTGGCAGGGCGCCAGAATATCGGCCTGTCGGCGCTGATCGACGCCAGCCGGCTCAAACGCGCACCGATCTGCTCGGATCTCGGCTTTGCGCTCGGCCCCCGGATCAATGCCGGTGGACGGGTTGGAAAATCAGACCTCGGCGTGCGATTGCTGATCACGCAAGACCCGGAAGAAGCACGGGCCATCGCCACCGAACTAGACCATCTCAATCAGGAACGCCGCGCGATCGAAGCCCATGTGCTCGAGGAAGCGGACGCCATGTGTTCCTCGCAGCAAAATCAGGCGGTAGCGGTACTCTCCGCCAAAGGCTGGCATCCCGGCGTGATCGGTATTGTCGCTGGCCGGATCAAGGAAAAGCTGAACCGTCCGGCGATCATCATCGCGCTGGATGAAGAGGGAATCGGCAAAGGCTCGGGACGCTCCATTTCCGGTATCGATCTCGGCGCCGCAATCATCGCCGCCAAGGACAGCGGCTTGCTGATCGCCGGCGGCGGCCACGCGATGGCCGCGGGCATCACCATCGAGGCCGACAAGGTTGATGCCTTTTCGGAATTTCTCAATGACCGGCTCGCCGACAGCGTCGGCAAGGCACAGGATGGCAAGGCTCTGCTGCTCGACGCGGTGCTGTCGCCAAAGGGCGTCAATCCGACGATGGTCGAAGCGATGGACGGAGCCGGTCCCTATGGTATGGGCTGGCCCGCGCCGCGCATCGCCACCGGTCCGGTGCGAATCATCAAATGCGATATTGTCGGAACCGACCATGTCCGGATGATCGTCGCCGGTGATGACGGCGCATCGATCAAAACAATAGCCTTTCGCGCAGCGGAAAGTGATCTCGGCCAGCAATTGCTCAGCGCTCCGCGGGGACGAAAATTATGGATAGCGGGCCGCGCCAAGATCGATGACTGGGGCAGCCGCCCATCGGCGGAAATCCATCTCGAGGACGCCGCCTGGGCCGATTGAGCGGGGGTTGGGCACGCGCCGGGACTATATCCCGATTATCGTCTGGACTATTATGACACCCCCTTGATCAGCAGCGCCGCGGACCCGGAAAGCAACAAGCTGCAGGCACTCTGCGACAGCGCCAGAAAATAGGCCCAAAATTCCGGCGAAAAGAGGGTTGACCAAAGCCGAGCACACCCCTAATGGCCGTTGCTCGCCGACCGGCAAACGGTATGGCCCCTTCGTCTAAGGGTTAGGACGCGGCCCTTTCACGGCTGAAATACGGGTTCGAATCCCGTAGGGGTCACCATTCTAAAAAATCTTGTATTTTTTCCTTAAGCTTACGTAAAGCCTAGGCTTTTTGATCACCCTTTGGTACAAAGGAGTGGTACAAAGTGAGAATCGCAGTGAGCGGATTATTCAAGCATCCAAAAACCGGAATTTATCATTTCCGCAAAGCAATTCCAGAAAAGCTCCGTGCAGCTGCGGGAAAGCGTGAATGGAAGGTTTCTTTGGGAACCCGCGACAGCAAAGAAGCTTTGCAGGCCCTTAGGCGCGAAAATGTCACATTCGTTAGAATGATTTCGCAATGGGAGGATTCGCTCGCATATGGCGCTAAGGTTGATGCAGACAAGATTTTTGATAACTGGTTAGCTGCGCGTGTTTCTGCAAATTACGAAGGAACAAGGAATATTTCATATATTCCGACCAGCCAGCAGTCTTTGGATAATGTAGTATGGGGAACACTAGAGTTGTTCGTCTATTTGTTGCGCGCTGAATGGGGTGGAAAGTACAAACAGGACGCCTATCGAGAGATGGGAGTGACAGATGGAGACGCTGAGGATGTTGATGGGCTCGACAATGATCAAATTGATACTGATTGGCTAAATATTGCTCCATCAAAAGAAAATGACCGGAAGTCTCTGATGGTCCGCGCCAAGGTGTTGGGGCGACATCATCGCTTAAAAGCACTAGGGTATCAGGAATTCGCAAAGGTGGCTCTGCGCGCCCGCGATTGGACAGCTATAAACGGGCTTGTGTTTATCATATTGGAAGGCGAAGACATTGATCATAAGTCGCCGTCATGGGAGTCTGTTTTCAATCGGATAGCTGAACGGCTGCTCGATCTCCTTGCAACGCATAGCTTTGCTCATGTAGATCATGAGTTGGCCGCAATGCTCAGCTCGTCAAATTCCTCCGAGCCAGTCCGAGACACAATGCCCAAAAGCGACAGCCAGGCAACTCTATATGATCTACTGGAGCGATGGCAGCAGAACCGCGAGAAGGGGGCTAGTGACAAATCCTATGACGAGTGGAAGCTCGCGATCAAACGGTTTGAAAGCATCCATCCCGGTTTGGCTGTCAGCCAAATAACCAGGGCTCACGTTATTGAATTTCGAAACATAATCGCAAAACTACCTGCGAGGCCGCCTCGTGCAATGCGCGAAAGGCCCGTCAGCGAGCAAATTGAATGGTTGCAAAACGACACAAAAGATTCGCGCGCGACCACGTTGTCTGCACCATCCGTCAACAAACATGTGGCCGCAATCCGTTCAATGCTCCAAATTGCCGTCGAGGATGGCGAATTGCAGGTCAATGCCGCCGCGAAAGTCAAAGTCAAAGGAAGCCGACACACTGGGAAAAGCCGTGATCAGTTGTACGACGCCGATTTGACGAAACTTTACGCTGGGCCGCTTATGATTGATCCAGATGCGTGTGATGACGAAACGTTTTGGTTTCTCGCCGTTGCCCCATTCCTTCCCATCCGCCCAGGTGAACATGCTCAGCTTACGCCCAATGATTTTATGATGATGTCGGGTATCAAATGCATCAAAATCAGAAAAGGAATGACCGAAGACAATCTAGCCGAAAAGACGACCAAAACTGACATTTCTGTTCGCGAGGTTCCGTTGCACGAGATTCTCATCGCCATGGGTTTTTACGAGTTAGCCACAATAAGAAAGTCCCAAGGCGCATATTGGCTGCATCCCGATTTGAAGGTAGAGCGTAAATATGGGGACCGATTCAAAGTTCTAAGTCAGCACATTAATCGCACGTTGAGGAAGTTTGACATTCTGGGGCCAAGGCAGTCATTTTACTCCACCCGGCACAATTTGAAATTCGCGTTGCGAGAAGCAAACGTCCGCAGATCAACAGGAAATGAATTGACCGGACATACGAGTGCCCATGTTGGAGATACATATGGTGATGGGCACAGCATCCATACCTTAAAAGAGGATATGGACAAGTTGCGTTATGATAATATCGACTGGGACCCAGTGATCGAATGCGCTCACACGCGATTGAAGAGATTACGTCCTAATAAGTAACCATGAAGTTTGAATACTAGGGACTTTAAAGTCTAATGGAAATGCCGCAAACAACGGCCGCCTCCAATCAAATTAGTGACGGATATGTATATTAGGCCCCTTCGACCGGTCGTTCGCCCACGATTGACAAACCATATCCTTCAAGTGCGACCAGCGATTGACTGGTATTTGTTAACAGCACCATATCGCGCACGCCAAGTTCGGCGAGAATCTGCGCTCCGCCGCCATAATCCCGCCGCTCGGTATTTTCTTCCGCCTGTTCTGCCGAGCCGCTTGGGTCTTCCATTAGCATTGCTCTGCTCACATAATCTGCGGTCGGACGATTGATCAAGACGAGAGCCCCGGCACCTTCTTGTCCAATGAGTTCCATGGAACGCCTAATCAATGATTCTCGTTCGCCAATCTGCGCGAACACATCGGGGAAGACCGAAAGAAGCTGCATGCGGACGAGTGTCGGTGTGGAGGGGTCAATGCGGCCCTTGACCAACGCCAGCGTTTCCTCGCGGGTCGCCTTGTTGTAGAAGCAAATTGCCGTCCAGTCTCCGCCCCAGCGACTGGTAAAATTGCGTTCCGACCGGCGCTCAATCAGATGATCATGCTCGCGGCGATATGCAATAAGATCGCGGATCGTACCGATCTTGAGCTTGTGCGTCCGTGCGAACCGAAGCAGATCCTCCATCCGGCTCATCGTGCCATCATCATTCATGATTTCGCAAATTACCCCGGATGCATTCAATCCGGCAAGACGCGAGATATCAACGGATGCTTCGGTGTGGCCAGCACGCACCAGCACCCCACCCTCGCGAGCAACAAGCGGAAATACATGACCAGGTGTCACAATATCCTCCGGTCCTTTCCCACTATTGATTGCAACCGACACAGTGCGCGCGCGGTCTGCTGCCGAAATACCGGTTGTAACGCCCTCGCGCGCCTCGATTGACGTGGTAAAGGCGGTTTCGTGCCGGGTGCGATTATTACTGCTCATCAAGCCAATACCGAGCCGCTTTACGCGCTCGCGGGTCAGTGCAAGGCAGATTAAGCCTCGTCCATAAGTCGCCATGAAATTGATCGCGTCTGGTGTCGCCATCTGTGCGGGAATGATCAGATCACCTTCATTTTCACGATCCTCATCATCGACAAGAATATACATCCGTCCGTTGCGTGCTTCTTCGATGATCTCCGTGATCCCCACTATGACCGGACGATCGTCATTTTCCGCAAGATAACCGTCTAGCTTGCCAATAGTTTGCTGCGTCGGATTCCAGGTTGGCTTCAGACAATTTTGTAACGAGTTTGCATTCAGGCCAGCGGCGCGTGCCAAAGCGGATGGTGACATTGAACCATCTTCGACTATCGCCCGCACTCGATCCATTATTTTTTTGCTCATTGTCAGGTACCTATCGAATCCAAAAAGGCGCACTCAATTCATTTTGCGTTCGTCCAGGCCCAGCCCGCGTCCGATGATCTCAAGCATGATCTCGCTGGTTCCGGCGAAAATCCGGCTGATCCGCGCATCGGTATACATGCGGCTTATCCGGTATTCCTCCATATAGCCCGCACCACCGTGGAACTGGACACATTGGTCCATAACACGGCCCTCGAGCTCGCTAGTCAGCAATTTGGCGGCGGATGCATCTTCCGCCGAAAGCGCATTGTCGTTCAAAAGCAGCACGCATTGATCGACATAGGTCTGCGCCATATCCAGCTCCGCACGCATCTGCGCCATCTTGAACCGCGTATTCTGAAAAGCGCCGATCGGTTTGCCGAATGCCCGCCGTTCCTTCACATATTCAAGCGTCAGGTCGAAGGCAGTCTGAGCCGTTCCCAGGAAACAAATTGCCGCGATGAGCCGTTCCTGTGCGAGCATCTGGGCGAGATATTTGAAGCCTTGCCCTGCTTCGCCGAGCAGATTGGCTTTGGGTATTTTGACGTCATTGAAAAACAGTTCTGCGGTATCCTGGCTTTTGAGTCCCATTTTTTCGAGCTTGCGACCGCGCTCAAAGCCTTCCATCCCGCGCTCGACCAGAAACAGGCTGATCCCGTGTGGGCGGTCGGGATCGGTCCGCGCGGCAACCACAATCAGATCGCCCAAAATGCCATTGGAAATGTAAGTCTTGATTCCATTAAGCAGCCAGTGATCACCTTTGTCCACGGCGCGGGTCTTCATACCTGCCAGATCGCTGCCGGTACCCGGTTCGGTCATCGCTACCGCCAAAATCGTCTCGCCGGAAACAATCCCCGGCATGAAGCGATCCTTTTGCTCCTCATTTCCCAGCTTGTGAATATAGGGTGCGACAAGATCGCTGTGGAGGTGGATATAGAAACCAATATCACCATGCCGCATATTCTCTTCGATAATGATCTGGTCGAAACGCACATCCTTGATTTCTGCGCCGCCATATTTTTCTTCCGCAAATACGCATAGCAAACCCTGCTCGCCCGCTTTGAGGAATGTTTCGCGATCAACCATTCCTTCTTTACGCCAGCGATCAGCGTGGGGGCCCACTTCGGCCTGCATGAATCGCCGGACGCTGTCGCGAAACTGTTCGTGTTCTGGTTCGAAGATTGTGCGCTGCATAGAATTCAGACCTTTGCTGGAGCAGGATAGAAGGGTTCGCCCTTTTGCGCTTTGGCCCGCAGCCAGGCAGAAGGAGCGAAGCGTGCGCCATAGGCCTGCGCCAGCCGATCAGATTCGCGAACAAATTCCTCGATGCCGATAGTATCGACAAAACTTAGCGTGCCGCCGGTCCAGACCGGAAAACCCCATCCCAGAACAGATCCGAGATCGGCGTCTTCGACCGTTTCGAGCACATTTTCTTCCAGACATTGTGCAGTTTCATTCGCCTGCGAAAAGAGAAAGCGTTTCTTGAGCTCTTCCTGATCGGGCTGTTCGTCGGACGAAGGAAATTCTTTCGTCAATCCGCCCCAAATATGTTTGCCACCCTCGGCCGGGTAGTCATAAAATCCTCCGCCCACCTTGCGGCTACCGCGACCAAGTTCAATCATTCGCGAAAGAACCGTCATGCCATTTTCGATCGTGTACGTATTGCCTTCCTGACCCTCGCCTTCCGCAATAATCTTGACCGGCAATTCCATGGTGACTTCGTCAAGCAGCGCCAGCGGGCCAATCGGGAAGCCAGCCGCTTTGGCGGCATTTTCGATCCGGGCAGGCTCGACGCCATCTTCCAGCATCGCCACGCCTTCGAAGATGAACATGCGGAAGACACGGCTGGTATAAAATCCGCGCGCGTCATTGACAACGATCGGCGTTTTGCGGAGCTGGGCAATAAAGTCCAGCGATTTGGCCAGCGTTTCGGGTGAAGTTTGCTTGCCCATGATTATTTCGACAAGACCCATCCGGTCAACGGGCGAAAAGAAGTGCATGCCGATAAATTGATCAGGGCGTGCCGACGCCTTTGCCAGTTCGGAAATCGGCAGACTTGAAGTGTTGGTTGCGAACGTCGCTGCAGTGGGAATCACCGCCTCGGCTTTTTTGGTGGTTTCAGCCTTGATGCCCAAATCCTCGAACACCGCCTCGACGACAAGGTCGCAGCCTTCCAGTCTGGCGAAATCGTCAGTCGGGGTGATCAGAGCGAGGGTCGCATCCGCCTTGTCCTGGGTCATTTTGCCCTTCGCAACCAGTTTACCAAAACTCTTCTCGCTATAAGCTTTGCCCTTTTCCGCAGTAGCCGTATCGCGGTCGATCAGGACCACCTCAACGCCGGCTTGGGCGGAAACCAGTGCGATTCCCGCTCCCATCATGCCCGCACCAAGTACACCCACTTTGGCTATTTTGGATTTGGGGACGCCGACTGGACGCCTTGCGCCTTTTTCAGCGGCCTGTTTGGATATGAAGGTCGTGCGAATAATATTGCGCGCCACCGGATCTGTCAGCAGCCGGGCAAAATATTTGCTTTCCACAGACAGCGCCTTGTCGAACGGCAGCTGCAGGCCTTCAAATACACAAGATAAAATTGCCGCCGGCGCAGGGTGATTATATCCCGCTTTGCCGACCACGGTTGCGACATTAATAGAATAACCCAATGAAACCTCGGGTATGATCATGCCCCGCATTTCGGGCATGAAAAACCCTTTTTCATCCCATGCGCGCGTTGCGGACGGGTCGGTGGCGAGCCATTCGCGGGCTTTGGCCATGACTTGATCGGTCGGAGCGAGTGTATCGACAATTTTAAGATCAACAGCCTCTTGCGGGCCAACCGAACGGCCCGACAATAACAGGTCTAGCGCTTTCTGCGAGCCGAGCATGCGCCCCAGGCGCTGGGTGCCACCCGAACCAGGCAGCAAACCGAGATTGACTTCGGGCAAACCAACAATCGCCCGTGGGTCATCCGCAAGCACGCGATAATGGCAGGCCAGTGCCAATTCAAATCCGCCGCCCAGCGCCAGACCGTTCAACGCGCAGGCGACCGGTTTGCCCATCGTCTCCAGAGCCCGGTGCATCGCCGTGGCTGCTTGACTAAACGCATAGGCTTCGGACCGCGTTAGCCTGCCATAACCTTCAACCATTTGCTTCAAATCTGCGCCAGCCATAAATGCAGGCTTGCCGGAAGTTACGATCACACCCGTAACAGCAACATCATTCCGCAGATCAGTGATGGCGGCATTCATTTCCGCCAGCCAATCGTCCGAAACGACGTTCATGCTTTCATCGGCATTATCGAGGGTTAGTATTGCGACGCCGTCAGCGCCTTTGTCCAGTTTAATATGTCTCATGGTCTCGCTCATCGGGTCAGACCCGTTCAATAATAGTAGCAGTGCCAAGCCCGTTTCCGGCACAAAGCAGCGTCATGGCAGTATTCAGGTCGCGGCGTTCGAGTTCATCAAGCACGGTACCGAGGATCATCGCCCCGGTCGCTCCAAGTGGATGGCCAAGCGCAATAGCGCCACCCGCGACGTTTGTTTTTGCATGATCCACATCAAGATGGTCCATGAAGCGCAGCACCACACTCGCGAAGGCTTCGTTCAGTTCGTACAGATCAATGTCATCCTTCGACATGCCTGCATTTTTCAGTGCCTTTTTCGCCACCCCCAGTGGTGCGGTGAGCATGATAGTCGGCTCGGACCCGATGGAGGCCCAGGCCTTGATACGCGCACGAGGTTTGAGCCCGGCAGCTTTGCCGAATTCCTTACTGCCGAGCATCACAATCCCCGAACCATCAACAATGCCGCTGGAATTACCGCCCGTGTGAACATGTGTCAGTTCGTCGACTTGAGGATATCGTTCTTTCACGACCCGTGAAAAACCCAAATCCGCCAAGCCGGGGAAGGCCGCTTTCAGACCTGACAGCGATTCCAGCGTTGTCTGCGGACGGCGATATTCGTCATGGTCTAGAATGACTTCACCCATCACATCCTTAACTGGCACGATGGACTTGTCGAAATTCCCCGCATCCCATGAGGCGGCAGCACGGCGCTGACTTTCCACCGCATATTTGTCGACATCGTCGCGGCTATATCCCTCCAACGTGGCAATGAGGTCAGCGCCGAGCCCCTGAGGGGTATAATAGTTGTGTAGCGCTACGCTTGGATCTGCAACCCAGGCGCCGCTGTCATAGCCCATGAGCACCCGGCTCATGCTTTCCACGCCTCCACCGATCCCGGCACTCGCCATGCCCGTGCCGATTTGCGCCGCAACATTGTTGACGGCTTCGAGACCGGATGCACAGAACCGGTGTAATTGCTGGCCACCAACAGACTCGGCGTAATTGGCATTTAGAACGGCGCCGCGCGCAAGCACGCCGCCTTGTTCGCCGACGGGCTGAGCACAACCGATTACGACATCATCAAGCAGACCTGTGTCCAGCCCGTTGCGATCACGGATGGCTTCGAGAAGCTGGGTGACCAGTTGAATCGGCGGAATTTCGTGCAAGGAACCGTCCGGCCTGCCGCGGCCCCGCGGTGTACGGACATGGTCGTAGATAAATACATCCTGCATTGCAGAGCATCTCCAGAAAGTTTGAACCAGCCTCTGACCGACCGGATTGATATCGTGGCCCTTCCAACAATGGATGCTGCCTCAACACCTATCTGGTGGTAGGGCCTTCACTTTTGCTTCCACCTCGAACTCGGAAACCCGAAGGCAACACCGATCGACCGCCTCCAGCAGTCGATATCTTAAACGATTGTCGTAGAAAGTACTGCGAAGGAACAGTCCGTGTCACTTGATCATGATCGAATATAGCGGCTACGACCATATTCACTCTCGGGCCCGAAATTGCCTGTGTATCTTTTTGGCAACGTCCGGACCGAACTTCATGCGCGTCCTATCCTGCCTACCCTTAGATAGGAATTTAATTTCCCCAGCAATCTACAACGAAGTAAGCAAGTTCGCAAAAAGCGGATGAGGTGAGATTTTTGGGCGCGAATGGCTCAGAGTCGAATTTGGGAGGATATATCAATGAGTTCATTTAAATTTAAGGCGGCACTGGCGACATCGGTGGCCGCAGCAACATTTTTTCCATCAATCGGTTATGCGCAAACGACAGAAGAAACCGCTACTCAGACAGGCGGTTTTGACATCATTGTCGTCACGGCACGTAAGACTGACGAAGATTTACAGAAAACACCGGTTGCCGTCACCGCAATTAATGCAGAGGCCATTGCAGCCCTGCAAGTGGAAATAGCCACTGATGTCCAGCGCATTGCGCCTGGCCTTCTTTCACGTGGTGCGGGAACTGGTCCATCGGCCATTGTGACCTACGCTCTTCGCGGTAACGCCCAGAACAGTCCAAACTCGGTTTCGGACTCGGCAGTTGGCATCTATCTAGACGGCGTCTATCTCGCGCGGCCAATTGCAAGCAATCTCGGCTTTCTTGACGTTGCAAACATCCAGGTGGTGCGTGGTACGCAGGGAACTTTATTCGGTCGCAATACGACCGGCGGTGCTGTCCAGTTCACGACGGTTCAGCCCGATGGTGAATTCACCGGCCATGTAAAAGCCGAAATCGGTAACTATGACCATTATCTAATTGAGGGGGCCGTCACCCTGCCAATAGCAGGCGATGAACTCTCTGTCCGTCTCGCGGGCCGGTATACGGAACGTGATGGCTACGGCCGGAATTTCTTCACAAATGCACCATTGGGCGATATTGATTCAGATGTGTCGACGCGCGGAACGGTCAGATGGGCACCAGAGTCCATGCCAGTCACTCTGACGGTATCTGGTGAATATCTGAAATCAAACGACAATGGCACGATGAACGCGCTCGGTGCGGTAAATCCAACAGGACCGCTCGCAACCTTGTTCCCAGGCCAATATTCGCCGGCCTACATTCAGACGCGTCAAAATTTTTATGACAATTTCGGAAACACTGTAACGGCTTCACCAAACGTCAACACCGCGCGCAATTTTAATGAAGCCTATGGCTTTACGGGTACGCTCGAAGTTGATCTCGACAGCATAGTGATCAAATCGATCACCGCTTATCGCGACTCAAATTCGGGCAATACGCTGGATCTCGATAGTACGCCAGCCGGAGGCATCGAATTCGATTCGCAATACGAGCAGCATCAGTTCAGTGAAGAACTGCAGCTTTCCGGTTCAACCGGATCGCTTGAATGGATTATCGGCGGCTACTATTTCACCGAAAGCGGCCTCGAACGGTCCGATTCCTATGCGCTGCACGATGTGCCTGCCTTGGGCGGACTCAGCTTGGCACCATCAGGCCGCAACCTGACTGATTTCAAATCTGAATCGACCGCCGTTTTTGCTCAGGCCAACTATAATCTTACCGATGACCTGCGTGTCACCGCTGGCCTTCGCTACACTTGGGACAAACGGAGCATCAACGGCCACGGCGTGAACAATATTCGCGGCGTTCCTGAAGCATTATTCGTTCCGGGTGTTGGTGTAGTTGTCGTTCAACCAGACACCTGCCGCGTTGGCCCCAATGCGGGAACCAATCCACCGACGGCGTGTGACGCTCCTTTCAATGCGTCGTTCAGTTATCCGGCATGGACGCTCGGTCTCGACTACCAGCTCAATTCCGACATGCTGGTTTACGCCAAGACCGGCGGTGCATCGCTGTCCGGCGGCTTCAATACTCGTCCGTCTCCTCCTGGATCGGAAGCATTTTCCCCAGAAGATGTTCGTGACGTTGAGGCCGGTTTCAAAGGTGAGTTTCTCAACAGAACGCTTCAAACCAACTTGGCCGTCTACCACATCTGGCGCAAAGGGGCGCAGAACATCGTGAACGGTATCGTCAACGGTGGACTAAGCCAATATGCACAGAACTCGGGCAACATACGTGCCTATGGTGCTGAGCTCGAAGTCCGTGCCCTGCCTTGGGAAGGCATGGAAATTCGTGGTGCTGCTTCACGGATGTGGGCGGAATATGAAACGGGCACCTTCCTCGATCTGGGTACCAATGGTCCTTTTGATCGCAGCGCAGAATCGGTTGCGCAAACGCCGAAATGGACTTTGAACGTGGGCGCTACGCAAACGCTCGAAGCGGCTTGGGGAGAAATGTCTTTCCACCTCGATTATTCCTATATTTCCGCGCGCAATTTCGGCCAGGAAACTGCCGATCTGACAAATCCGGCACTGACCCCGGCACAGGTTGCGCAGCGGCTTTCCGATGTCGCGATTTCCAATGCTCTTGGCACTTTGCCCGGATACGGGATTTTGAACGGCCGGGTTACAACAGAGTTGGGCAATTCCGGCGTAGAACTGGCAATCTGGGGACGGAACATGTTAGGCGCTAAATACAGCCAGAACCTGTTTAATAGCTATAGGCAACTCGGCTTTGTAGCATATAATCCCGGTGCGCCCGCAACCTACGGCGCCACTGTCAGCTTCCGCTGGTAGGCAGGACGCTAGCCATTCATTGGCATCGCAAAAGCAAAAAAAGACCGGGCATTTGCCCGGCCTTTTTTTGCTCAGTCATTCGATCAAGACCTAAAGCATCATTGCTGCGCGGCGGCCGTCCTTGATCGCTTCATCAGTACCAAAGACGCTCCAGCGCGCTTCTCGTGCATCGCCGGCGACATGGACTTCAAGACCGCTGTCGCACAATGCGTGATAAAGCGCTTCCTGCGGTGGCTTGGATGTCACCATGATGATATTGTCGATATTTTCGAGCACGCTTTCACCACCCGTCGAATAGCCAGTGAGCGTGACATTGGCAGGATCAATCTTGCTGATCGCGGTTTGCGGCAGGAATGTCACCTTGGGCAGGACTCGTTTTGCGAGGACCTTGTTTATGCCGATTTCACTAACCGACATCGCAATACCGCTGTCGATTGTCACAAGGAAAACTTCCTTTCCTTGATCAGCCAGCAGTTCGGCGATGCCCGGACCCACTTCATAGGAAGTGTTGTCATAGACCACGATCCGCCTGCCCGTACGCGCATGATCGAGCAGGAGATCTTCAGGCGTAATAACATGCTCAAGCTCTGCACCGGGCACGCCCGACAGCTGATTCTTGCTGACACCATTTTTCGCGTAGAGTGCGCCGGTTGTCACGATCACGGTCTCAGCGCCTAGCTCCGCAATAAGCGCTGGGTTTGCCTCCGTGTTCAATCTGATATCGACGTCCAGCTTGCCCAATTGCAAATCCAACCAGCGAATGATGTCGCCACGGTCTTCCAATCCCGGCAATTTGGCCTGCAGCATTACATGGCCGCCCAGACTGTCTGATTTTTCCAGCAAGGTCACCTTGTGTCCGCGCCGTGCTGCATCATAGGCAGCCTGCATTCCGGCCGGGCCGCCGCCTGCAATGACCACTTTCTTGGGTTTCTCGCAGATCGCTGGTGCGGGCAAATGCTCGCTGCCGATTTCCGGGTTGACCGTGCATCCGACCGGATGGCCGATACAGGACCGCAGGAAGCAGCCTTCCAGATCACCAATACAGGCGCGGATCTCGGCTGTCTCGCCCTGCCGGGACTTGTTGGGCCATTCGGAATCGGCGATAACCGAACGGGCGACAAAAATCATATCGACCTTGCCCTCGTCTATCAGTTGGTCACCATAGGCGGCGGACAGGATCCGCCCGCCGCTTACCACTGGAATATCGACCACCTTTTTCACTTCAGCCGCCGCGTAAATATGGGTGCCCTGTTCACCCATATAGGATGACGGATAATGATAATGCGTCATTTGCGGCTTCTGCCCGCGCGCTGTGATGCGTAGCCAGTCGATCTTGCCGCTGTCGGAAAGCAATTTGCACATCGCCAGACCTTCGCTCAGTCCATCACCGCCCAGCGTCGTATCATCGGCATTGACCGCCAAGCCCAAGACAAAGTCCGGATGGCAGCGCTCGCGGATACCGTCGATAATTTCCATCACAACCCGCATCCGGTTTTCCAGACTGCCGCCATAATCATCTGTGCGCTTGTTATAAAGTGGCGAGGTGAAGCTCTGCATCCCCGCGCCACCGCCAATCGGAAATTCGAAACCGTCGGCGCCGGCTTCCTCGGCATGTTGCGCGGCGACAATATGCGCCTCTGCCAGCGCCTTGATCTCAGGCACTGTCATCGAACGCGGCTGCGTATCACTCAGCACCGTGTGGGGTGACGCACCCGACGCCTGCCCTACGGCTGGATCTGCCTGCATCCAGACACCCTGCACGGCAATCTTGCTGCCATGTTTATGCGCCGCATCGACGATTCGCTTGATCGCGGGGATATGATCGCGGTTATAGGCTTCGATAAACCAGCCCGGCGGCACCATGGGCGCAGGCATGACCTGGCAACTGGCAATCACCATGAAGCCGCATCCGCCCTTGGCGCGTGCTTCGAAATAGCCGACCTGTGCATCGGTGCCGATGCCAAGCCCGACCATGCCGTGGGGAGACATGAAAACGCGGTTTGGAATATCCAGATTCCCGATCTTGTAGGGGCTGAAAAGATGCTTGAAATTAGTCATTCTGCTCTCCCGTTCCTGACTTGTCATCAAGCCTTGAAAGTGATGTTGAATGCCGTGTCTGCGGCAGCTTGTCGGATCGGAATTACTTCCTGATATCCTTCCGAGAAATACCAGTTGCGCGCCCCGTCATCATCTTCGAATTTCATGATGATGATCGTGCTGCCGGGGAAGTCACCCTCCAGAACTTCAGGATTTTCCCCGATCGCGACCTCAACCGCCACTCCGTCGATCAGGCGAAAACCTGCTGCCGCATATTCATCATATATCTCCAGATTATGCTTGTTGACCACTCCGACCAGATAGGATGCCATGCCACTCTCCTCTCGCTCTTCATTACATCTGTGCGGCATAATATGCGCAACCGGAGTAAGGGAAAGAGAGGACTTTTTATGCCGGTAAAGCCGCTGTCCTCAATCCACCGAGAGTTGACGCCAACACATGGTCCCGCCACAGGGCAATTCCCGGTTCGGAAGAAAAATCCACACCGCAGGTTTCAGACATAGACCAATTTTGAGCAAAAGACCCAGTTGCGAGTGCAAAGACAGACCAGTAGAATAAATAAGGATCGACCCCTGTTCGAAAATCGCCCGTTACAACTCCGCGATCGAGCAGCGGGGCAATCCGGCCCTCGACAAATTTGCGGACAGCCGGCAGATATTGTGACCTGCGCGTGACGTGCTCGCCCTGATGCAGTGCCTGATCCACGGTCATTCCGATGAGAAAAGGCAATTCGATGTTATTCTGTATGATCCGATCGATCAGCGCGGCAACGGCATCGGGTGGCGTCAGTTCGTCATAGTCGGGTGTATCGAGCATGGCATGAACATCTGCACCAATACGATCCAGAACGACCCCGTAAAGCTCTTCCTTCGTCTTGAAATAATGATAGACAAGCTGCTTGGTGACACCTGCCGATTTGGCAATGCTGTCCAATTTTGCACCATCAAACCCATGCACGGAAAATGCGTCGCGCGCGGCCTTCAGAATACGGTCAAGCGTCACGGATGACGAATGGCGGACAGTTCCAGCCATCAGCACTGCCCCAAAAGCATTGAACTTGGGGCAATAAAACAGACCAGATTCAATTCGAATTGTATGAGGGGCGTATAACTGGTTTGGATCATGAACCTGTTGTAGCAAGGGCGAAATAAAACCGGCAAGCAGTTTTCCTGACCGGTCTTGATCCGGTCCCTGACCATGCCTGCCATAAGAAAGGATACTTGCGCTCCCCCATGCGAAAACACATGAAATGAATCTACGTGAAAGTAGAGATTTTAACAACGTCGGTTACATAGAACAGAGAAGGACATGCATTGGATACACGCCATCTCGTCGACCCGGATTTACTTCCCATAGTCGATAATTTCCCGGCTCTGGAAATGAGTTCTGAATCTTTGCCAGCTATGCGAGCGATGTTCGCAGCCCAGCTTTCGGAACAGCTACTACCCGACTTAGCCGTTCGATGCAGCGAAGTTCAAATACCATCGGGTGAAGACAACCGGACAATTTGCTGCCTGATGATCCAGCCAGAATCCATGGCGCCATTGTCAGCGGCAATTCTGCATTTTCACGGCGGTGGCCATGTGTTGGGCGCACCCGAAATGAATCAGCCCGAATTGATGAACTGGGCTGCAGAGCTGGGCTGCATGGTCCTGTCGGTGGATTATCGATTGGCTCCCGAAACACCATTTCCCGGACCGATGGATGACGCCTATGATGCGCTGCGCTGGTTGAATGAACAGGCTGAATCGCTTGGCATCGACCCTGCCCGGATAGCGGTTGCAGGGGCAAGCGCAGGGGGGGCAATGGCCGCCTGCTTGTGCCTTATGGCCCGCGATCTCGAAGAATATGGAATTGCCTTTCAGCTGCTCGAAGCCCCTCGACTCGATGACAAGATTCAACAGCAACAGGGTGGAAACCCGTTTTCCGGTGAATTTGTCTGGACGCGTGAAGCGAGCAGTTTTTGCTGGAATGCCTATCTCCCAGACGGTTCAACATCGCCCTATGCAACTGCTGCCCGCGCGAAGGACCTGACAAATCTGCCGCCCGCTTTTATCGGGGTTGGCGCACTCGATCTTTTTGTCGATGAATGTCTTGAATATAGCACGCGCCTCATCCGTTCCGGAATATCGACCGAAATGATCGTCTACCCGGGTTGTTTCCACGGCTTTCAAATGGCAAGCGGGGCCGCCGTCACCCGCCGTTCGCAAGCAGACAGTTTGCTGGCGCTGAGGAATGCTCTGACCAAATGACCAATATCTTGAATATCGAAAAATTGCTGGCCTATAAAATTCCGCGGGCGCAGGATGATTATGATCCGCGCGATGCGATCCTCTACGCCCTAGGCGTCGGTACCGGCCTGAGCGACAAGATTGACGAAACCAGCCTTTTGTTCGAACGTGATCTGCAGGTGCTGCCGACGATGGCACTGGTGCTGGGTACGCCCGGTTTCTGGCCAATGGACCCCGGATCGGGGCTGGACTGGCTGAATATTCTCCACGGCGAACAGCGGCTGAAAATTTTCGAACCGCTTGACGCCTTCGGCACGATGATCGGCGAGACGAAAGTCACTGACATTGCCGACAAAGGACCCGACAATGCTGCATTGGTAAGGGCTGTAAAGGAATTACGGACCCCCAGCGGCCTGCTCGTTGCCGAAGCCAGCGAAACCTGGGTGGCTCGCGGCGCTGGCGGATTTGGCGGCGAACGCAACTTGCCTGGCAATCCGCTGCCTCCTGTTCCGGCCCGTGACCCTGATTTCGAGGTGGTCCTCCCGACCTCGCTCTCGCAGGCAGCGACATATCGCCTGTCCGGTGACCGTAATCCGCTGCATATCGATCCAGACATTGCGCAAAGTGCGGGGTTTGATCGCCCGATATTGCACGGGCTTTCAACCATGGGCCTTGTAGGACGCGCGGTTATCCATGCTTGTTGTGGTGGTATCGCAAAAAACCTGCATGAAATCGGCGCGCGTTTCACCGCGCCCGTCTATCCCGGAGATACGATCCGCACCTATATCTGGCAGGATAATGATATCACCCAATTCCGCGCCGAAGCAATCGAACGCAAACAAGCCGTCATTGACAACGGTCTGGCGAAAATCAGACCGGTGGCTGTTTGAAGCAATAGGCGCAGATCTTGTTTCCGTCAGGATCGAACAGATAAGCACCATAGGCATGCGGCACCGCACCCCGGATTCCGGGAGTGCCGGCATCGCTACCACCAGCCGCCAATCCGGCCGCATGAAATGCCGCAACCGCCTCACGGTCAGGCGCTTTGAAGCCAATCGTTACCCCGTTGCCCGGAGAAGCCCCCTGCCCGTCAACCGGCTGCAGCACCAGAAATTCGGCTGCCCTTGCACCATAGGAAAGCCCCTGATTGAGAAATTTCCCGAGCCTTCTAATTCCCAGAGGTGCCAGCGCGGCATCGTAAAATTTCCCAGCACGTTCCACGTCATTCGTGCCCACACAATTATGCGTGAAAATTCCCATCAGTCAGACTTCGCTGGTTTTGGCATTTTTAACAGCAGGATTGCAAAAACCGACAAGAGTGAACCAATTGAGATGATCGTTGAAACATCGTCCACATTCAGTCCGCGTGCAAACAGGATGCCCGCCAGTGCCGGTCCCATGGCGGCACCTGCTCGGCCGAAACCAATACCAAAGCCCGTCCCTGTCGCACGGACGCGTGGTGGGAAAGCCATTGCCAGCAGCGCGTAGAAGCCTACCGCTGCAGCATTGGAGAAAAATGCAGTGATCCCGGCAATCCAGCCCAGCATCGCGATATCCGCAGGCGCCCTGCCAAAGATATTGAGCATCACAAATGCGCCGACCAATGAAATCACCGTTGCCTTTCGTATCCCGATTTTCAGCGATACGACACCAAGCAACCCGCCGCCAATGGCTCCGCCAAGCATCGCCAGTGTAAGCACGCCACCGCCAGCGCTTGCATCGAAACCCATGTCGACAACCAGTTTGGGAATCCATTTCACGAAATAATAATAGGCCGTGACATGGGTGAGATAGGCCAGCGTCAACAATATCGTGCGCGCGAGCAAAGGCGGTTGCAAAATCTCTACAAGAGGCGCGCGTGGTTGTTTTTCAGGCGGATCTGGTAATTGCTTCAGTTGTGGCAAATCAAATCTCTGCAAAACCTTGTTGATCCGCTCAAGCGCTCGTTCGGGCCGCTTTTCATTGAGCCAATCGGGCGTCTCCGGAACCAACCACAAAGCCAGCGGTATGCATGCAATTGTCAGAGCGGCACCGAGATAGAAGACTACTCGCCAGTCACCGCCGGCCAGCCAAACGCTCGCGACCATGCCGCCAAAAAATGCACCGAGCGGATAACCGATGACCATTAATGGCAAAACCAGATTGCGGTACCGCGCGTTGGCAAATTCCGCGACGGTGGCGTTCAATGCGGAAAGCATACCACCAATTCCCACACCCGTCAGCAACCGCCACACCGACAATTGCGTAATATCGGTGGACGACGGAGCCAGGAGCATTCCCGTGGCCATCACAATAAGACAGCCCATGATAGTCCGGCGGCGGCCAAAGCGATCAGCCATGCCGCCCAGCAGGATCGAACCGGCAGCCATGCCGATCAATTCCATTGACAATACCCAGCCGAGCACATCCTTGGGAACCGCCCATTCCTTGGCAATTCCGGGAGCCGCGAAGCTTATCGACATCACATCAAAGCCATCCAGCGCATTGAGCACGATCGTCATGGCCAAGGCAGCGATCTGCCACTTGCCCAAACGTCCTTCGTCGATAATATCCCGCGGCGTTTTCGCCATCATTTTCCTCCGTAACGCGGGCTCCAGAGTCTAAACTCTGCTACCCGCTCACTCATTGGCTGGGTGGAGCACCAGCTCCATCGGAGCAAGGGCAATATGGTCCGCTGGAGGACTTTCTCCCGCAATGATCAGGTGATCGCGCATTGCTTCTGATCCAATATTTGCCATCATGCTTCTCCCGCCGGCCTGTTTTTTTCTATGCCGGAACTGAACGCCGGAATTGGACAGAGTTTTCTAGCCGTCGTCCTTCTGGTCGACCGGCGTCATGTTGCTCATGAAGGCATAGAAATCCGACCCCAGTTCGGGCAGTTCCATTTCCAGTCTTTCGGCCAGATAGAGCGTCATAAAATTGGCATTGAGTGATTTGTTTTCCGGTGGAATATTACCGATGCCAACCTGCCGGTCAAATGCGCCGACTGCGACCAGAGCCATCCGCAGCGCGACGACCACGTCGTAATATTCCAGATGCTGCGCCGTGCGCCCGGTTTCGCATTCCCAAATACCGATGGTCTCGTCTCGCGATGGCAGGCCTTCCAGCCGTTCAACGCCAAAACGGCGGCTGAACAGATCATCAAAATAAAGCCACCATGCAAGGTCGAGTTCCGACGGGCCAAGCGCGGCCAATTCCCAATCGATCAACGCATTGACGCTGCCATCATCAGCGAACATCACATTGGAAGGTGTGCTGTCACCCCAGAGCACATTGACCTCTGTATTTTCCGGCTGTTGCGCGCGAATATATTCGATAGCCCTGTCGACATAGGGCATCTCCCGATCTTTGCGGCAGCCGCGATACCAGGCCTCGATATGGCCGAGATACTGATCCAGTCCCGGCGTGCCCCATTCAGTTCGCGCAAGAAACGAAAACCCATCGGCCTGCCAGTCTATCCGGCTCATCCTCGCACAGGCTTCGATGGCGTTCTTCCAGCTTTGTCTCCGCTGGACCGGACTCATCTCAGCCAACCAGCCTTTGGAATTATAATTGGGATTCTGTGTGGCGGATTGACCATCAACCCGACCCATCACCAGAAACGGCATATCGAGTATTGATGGATCCAACTCCATCCCGACCCATTCCGGCACGGGTGTTACCTGCAATCGATCCAGCGCGGCCATCATCCGGCCTTGCAATTCGAGACTAGACCCTAGCACAACTTCCAGATTACCCGGCTGTCGGCGGACAACCAAAGTACGCGATTGTGATCCACCCGCGTCCCGGAAATCGACATCCACGAAAAATATTTCGGCGGAGAAACCGGAACCCAGGGCAACTTCGAGCGGTCGAAGCCGGACATCGGACCAGCCTTCGACATTGGCCTCGAGCCAGTCACGCAGACGGACCTGCACCTGCGCAGCAGACAGTGTCACTAAAGCCCCCTTGCCGCCAGCGCGCGCTTCAATTCCGAGGTCAGCGGACCCATGTCAAAGGGTGATGCGCCGTGCAGCAAAATTTCGTCGGCGCCAGCATCAAGATAATGCATCAGCTGGTCAGCGCAGATGGCAGCAGTCCCGACAGCAGCCCCTTCATCAATCCATTGTTGCGGCAAAAGCTGTCCGACATCGACCAATTCCTGACGAGTATAGGCCTGATCAGCCGGTTTTCCATTCAGACCGGCAATTTTTGGATGCGCTCGGACCTTGTCCAGAACACTTTTGTCCCATTCGTTAATCTCGACGATCAGATCACCAAAACCGGGGAGTTCGAAATAGGTAATGGCCCGGCCACGAACCACGGCATCTTCCTCGTCCTTCGGCAAATCAGGCGCGACAATGATATTGTGATAAATGCGCACGGACATCGGATCCCTCCCGGCTTTTTCGGCAGCATCCCTGACTATTTTGGTGCTGTTCCGGACCCCGGTGGGTGAAATGAAAGGGTGAAGCAAAACACCGTCGCAATGCGCTCCGGCAAAGGCGAGGCTCTTGGGGCCGATCGCGGTAAAAATGATCGGCGGACGCGGACCATCGTGAAAATCAGTCAGCTTGAGCATCGGAAACTTGCCCAAAACCCCATCATATTCGACAGCCTCGCCGGACCATAAACGGCGAAAAATGCTGATATAATCGGCCAGGCGTTCCATGGTAATTGCCGGTGCACCCATCATTTTCATATAGGCCGGAACCGCGCGGGCAAACATCACCCCGAAGCGATTGCCGCTCATAGCCTGCATCATGTTGGCGATACTCGCGGTGACCAACGGGTGCCGCATCGTCGCATAAAATGTACCGTTGATACGAATTTTCGATGTCGCCTCGCTCACAGCACCGGCCAGAACCGCCGGTTCCTTCAGTGCAAAACGTTCAGAAATCCAAACAGCGCCCAGCCCGATCCGCTCGGCCTCAAGCGCTTCTTGGATACCGCGACGTGGATCTTCCACCCGGCCCGGCAGAATATAGGTTCCGAACCTGTCGAAAAGTGCCTGTGCGCCTGGCTCTTGCATTGTCACTATATCCCTCACCTTATGATCAACATTAGCGGCCACAATCGGATAGCATAACCCGCAATCAACCTGCCAGATGGCAGGGTGCCGTTAGTGATGCAACAAGGCAAAACATCAGGCTAGGAGATCGATAATGGATGCTATGCAAATTATTCAGGCGATCGAGGATATACGCTCGGTGAAAGCTCGCTATTGCCGCTTCCTCGACACCAAGGACTGGGACGGCTTCGCCTCCCTGTTCACCGCCGATGCAGTGATGGATGTACAAGAAGACACTGGAAATCCACCGATCACCGGTGTGGATGCGATAGTGGCGCAGGTCAGATTCGCAGTCGATCACGCGGCATCCAGTCATCAGGTCCATACGCCCGAAATCACGCTGAACGGGTCAGAGACGGCGCAAGGCGTGTGGGCCATGCAGGATCGGGTTGTCTGGCAGACGGGCAAATCGCCGATAGCAGAAATTGCCTCGATCACCGGCTACGGCCAGTATCATGAAAGCTATCGCCGTGAAGACGGCCTGTGGAAAATCACCAGTTTGCGCCTGTCACGCTTCCATGTGGATATGCATTCGGCCTGACGTCCAAGCCAGCCACAAATCAGACATCCCATTCCATCTCGAGCTTTGGTACGTGCAGGATATTGCCCGCGTGATACTGGATTTGAAATCCCTCGGCAACGCGGAAGGGTGGAACAAGCTTGAGCCATTGTTCCAGCGCCGTATGCATCTCCATCCGGGCCAGATGCATGCCCAGACATTTGTGGATGCCAAATCCGAGAGAAATATGCGGTGCCTTGCGGTCAAATCGAATTTCCTCGGGCTTATCATAATAATCCGGATCATAGCCGGCGACCGGAGTGGAAATTCCGACATAGTCACCAGGCATGATTTTCTGTCCGTGAATCTCGATTTCCTTGGCCGCGATACGAAACACACTGACCGGAGCGAAAGCACGTAAAAATTCTTCAACCGCCAAAACAATTTTCTTCGGGTCGTCGCGCAGTTCCTGCTGCTTGTCCGGGTTCTTGGCAAGATAAGTAAAGATATTGCCGAGCATCGACGTCACCGTATCCAAGCCGCCAATGAACAAGTTGAAGCAATGACCGAATACTTCCTTGTCATTCCATTTGCGGCCTTCGACCTCATAGTCGAAAATCCCGCTCACATAGTCATCACCGGGATTGGCGCGGCGATCCGCAATCATCTCTTTGAGATAGTCTACCACCTTTCGAACTGCACTTGTGCGCAGCTCAAAATCATTGGTGTGGAAAATGTCTTTCTCCCACTGCAGGAATTCCGCCATCCGCTCCTGTGGCAGGTCGAGCAAATCAAGCACAATATAGATTGGGAACTTAGAGGAAAAATCCTCGACAAATTCGCAATGCCCGCGGTCTTTGAATTCTTCAATTTGCCGGATGGCACGCTCGTGCAATTCATCGCGCATCTTTGCGATTTTCTGCGGCGCAAAAAAGGGATTCAGCGCCTTGCGATATTCACCATGAATAGGTGGATCGGTTTCGGTAGGAATCACGAGCCAGTCTTCGCCTATCGACTGGGCAAATTTACCCATGCCATTTTTCGTGTAATTGTCGGGATCCCGCAACACAGTATGCATGTCGTCTACCTTGGTCAGCAACCAGCCGCCATGATCTCCAGGGAAAATATTGCTGCACCATGTAATTGGTCCAAGCGTGCGGTGAATTTCCGGGATCATGGTCTCCTGCGGACAGACATCGACATTTTCCCGGGCAAAAAGTTCGAGCCGAACGGCTTTGTCAGCCGGAACGTGGGCCGGGAGTTTTTGGGTCGGTGCGGAAGCCATTTTGATTCTCCGAATTTGAAATATTCTCTACTTACCAGATAATACGCATTTGCGCCGCCAGTCTGCGGTTACGAAGCGCGATGGCGCGTTGCTGCGGACTGACAAACCTAGTTGACTCAGGCAGATGCTCCAAGACATCCGCCATACGGACCTTTCTTAAGGTAGGCATAGGCTTTTCGCTCGCTTCGAACCAGCGCCCCTGAATGGCACCAGTGGGATAGCCCGAAATGTCGAGCCAGTTATGGACACCGGGATCACGTGCCGAAATGACCGTTCGAAATACGCCATCGTCGTCGACCAGTCCCTGCATGTCATTGAGACTGGACTGATTATTATACCAGTCAGTGGTTTCATAAAGGTCGTTGGTCAGGATGATTGACCAATATTTATAGCTATCCGGTACCCTGACCTCGCTGATCAGCGCCTCGTCGTCCGCGAGCTCATAGGCCCCTTCATAGTAGAATTGCCCTGCCAGACCCGACATTTGCGAGACATCGAATATCTTGAACCTGTTTACATAGCCTTCGTCCCGAAGCTCTTCGACATGCGTGGGAAATGCCAGTGCGCAGACAGCGGCAATACTCGGTATTTCAGCAAAAGCTTCATTCAGTTGTTCGGTAGAGAGGCGGCCTTTTGCTTCGTCGACGTCCAACCGTGCTATGCCGAAACGCGGTTCCCGCTCGACACCCCAGTCGCAAGCAACAATCCGAACCATGAGCTTTTCACAATCCGGATCGAGCAAGAACCAGTCACCTTTATAGTCAACCGGGCGTTCCGGCGAGATCACGACCTCGAAAGCCCCGTCTTCATCCACCGCCAGATCATCAAAATCAATTTGCCCTAATAGCGGATGATGCTTGCCTGTCCGCAACGTGTCCGGTCCCATTTGCGCCAATATGATCATGCGGACGGTCCCGCGATCACCGCGGAGCAAATAGGATCCACCCTTCTCAATCAGACAGGATTTGTAAATTGTATCGGCGTTGGGCTGAAATATATTCTGTGCAATATTCAGTTCGGGCACGAACACCGGATGGCGCCGGTCACCCACCATTGCATCGCTGCTGGCACGGGCTAGGCCTGCAAGCAGCAACCGCGTAGATTCTGCCATAACTTGGGGGTCGCTACGCAATCTTTCAGGTACTCTCTGGCGCATTGCATCGCCGAGCGGACGCAACCCGTCAATCAGCTTTTCCCAATCAAGCCCGTCGTTTGACATATCCGACATCCTTCCATCTTCACCCATGCATTTTTTATCCACACCAGTTTTCGCAAACCCGTCTCCCGGCAGGTGAGCGAACAGCACAGTCATCCAAGCTGACCACTTCAAAAAGGAACGACGCCCAATGAAATCTACTGACATGCGACTGGATGTTACCTCCGTGACCGGATTGGCTCAAAAGGTAGAAATTGCTGCCACACTGCACCTGCCGGAGGATATGCCTGATGGTGACCGGCAGCTGATTTTCGCCGTTCATGGCGGCGGATACCATCGTCTCTACTGGGATCCACCCTTTGCTGATCAAAGCTACAGCTTTGCGCGCTGGTTTACGGATCATGGCAAGGCAGTGCTCGCGATTGACATGCTGGGCATGGGAGAAAGCAGCAAGCCGGAACCGGAAAGCCTGCTCAGCGGCGCCATTATTACCGCCGCCCATGCTAGCGCCCTAGCCCAGGTCGTTACCATGCTGGACAGGCCCGTGAGCATCACGGGCCTGGGCCATTCCATGGGCGGCATGATGATGATTGCACAGGCCGCAGCGCATCCTGCATTCGACCGCGTCGCTGTACTGGGATGGGCAAATGAACCGATGGTGCTCGGCGACACCGACGTCGCGACCCTCCAGGCGGACCTCATCCCAAGCGGTTATCTCCCCACTGCGCGCGAACCGATGCGGACACTCTTTTACTGGCCAGATGTACCATCAGATTTGATCGAAGCAGACGAGGCTCATGCCTCGACAACGCCCGCAACTTTAGGCCGTGATGCTCTAACGCCCGGTATTGTGCATGAGGCGGCCGCTCGCATCGCCGTGCCGGTGCTCGTCGTGCAAAGCCAAATAGACACCAGTCCTGCACCTGAAAAGGAACTGGCCTATTATAGCGCTTCGCCCGCGGCCGAATTGCAAATCGTAAAGGATGCTGCCCATTGTCAAAATTTCGCAGGCACGCGCAGCAAGCATTGGGCCGACCTCAATGACTGGATCGATAGGACCAGTTAAAAAGCCCGGCCACGCATCGCGGCAACCGCTCCACCATCAACCCTTAGATCGCAGCCGGTAATATAGTTTGCTGCATCAGACAGCAGAAACTCGGTCGCCGCCGCAATGTCATCCGCCGTGCCCCAACGTCCAGCTGGAGTCGCATCGATCATGGCCTGTGCCCGGTCCCCGCTTGCCGCTTCCATCCGTCCCATCGACGTTGCAATGACACCCGGCGATAACGACACGATCCGTGCCCCTTTTGCTCCCCAGTCCAGCGCACGTTGCTCACAAAGCTGAATGATCGCGCGTTTCGAAAATGAATAGGCATGACTCTCCATCTTGCCGCCCAGCGTGCTAACCAGCGCCGCCAGAGGCGACTCCAGCGCATCGAAAAGTCCTGGATGCAGCGGATCGGCGAGCAATCCCTCGATCGATGAATCCTGCGGCCCGAGATGACCCGCTACAGAAGCGATCAGCACACAGGCCGCACCAGGACCAAGAAGAGGTTCAAGCGCATCGAGCAGGTGCACAGGGCCAATGCTATTGGCCCGAATTATCGATTGCCAATCAGCCTGCGCGGGCGACAAGCCGGCTGCGTTGACGATTGACCGGATAGAGCCTGCCTGTCGACAGCGTGCTGCCAAGCTCTCAGCCAGCGAAGGGTCGTCCAGACCGCCTGCAAACCCTTCTGCCTGAAAGCCTTCGCTGGACAATACAGAAAGCAATTCGTCCAGACCTGCTTCGTTGACATCGGTCAATATCAGCCGTTGTGTGCGACCGAGCAGTCTAGCAATGGCCGAGCCCATTCCGCCTGCGGCCCCCGTGATGACGGCAAGCTGTGTCACAGCTTTTTCAGATAGCGTAGCGTCCGGTCCGATGCGATCCGCCCGGCTATGCCTGACACACCGCCGCCGGGATGGCTACCTGCCCCACCCAGAAAAAGACCGGGAACGGCAGGTTTCGGTCCACCGAATCCGGTGGCGGGACGATGCACGCCAGCACGCAGGGCTCCAAAATCGACATGGGTCACGCAGCCATTGGCAACGTTCAGCCGCAATTCGCGCTCGCGCGCGGTTTCAACGAAACGGCCCACTTCATGCTGGAAACCGTCATAATATTCGGAAAGCTGTGCAATGATCGATGCCATGGTCTTGTCCTTTAGAGCCGGTGACCAGCCATCGCGCGCGTCCACCGCCATAGCCGGCAAATAAAGATAGGCAATGGAGCAACCTTCGGGTGCCTGGCTGGGATCGATGTTGGAAAGCGGACTGAGCGAAACAGCATGTCGCTGCGGAATGTCCCCGCGCCGAGCCGTAGCAAAGCTGTGCCGTACATCGTCAGCCAGCCCGATCAGACCGACTGCCTTGTTCAAATCGGCATGGTCGTGGCGCATATCCTGATGCTTTTTAAGTCGCAGTGGCGCTTTCATCGCAATATTAGCCAGGAAAGGCGCGGCATTGGAGCGGTTGGCCGGGACATGTTCGATCCGCTGCATAAGGCGGCGTTCAACCGCGTCAGGAGTAGTCATCGCAAAGGTGGTTTTCGGATCGCTGGTGGCGATCACCGCCTTGCCGCGCAGAACACGCCCGTTGGAAAGGCGTACGCCTTTTGCAGCTCCGTCCTCGATCAGTATTTCGGCAACAGGCGCGTCGAGCAAAATCTCTGCCCCTGATTCCGTTATGCTGCTCGCCATCGCATTGGCAAAGGCCTGCAAGCTGCCAACCGGTTTTCCCGTTCCCAAACGGTGCGTGACGGCAAAAATCATATAGGCCGCAGCATTGCCGTCGTCATCCACCGGTCCTGCGCCTGCCGCAATGCCATTAAGCAACGCGATTGTCGCGGGATGTTCAAACCATTCGCAGGCAACCTGATCTGCCGTCGCCTTGGAAATGGCGACCAGCTGGTCCTTCAGCTTCACATTGCGGACTGCACTGGAAATCAGCTTGCCCATATTGCGCAGGTCTGGCCGCCCCGGCTCCGCCATCATCATGGGAAAACCGATATCCATCATCGCGTCCATGACCTCCATGAACTTCAGATATTGCTTGCCATCTGCCGGGTGGATACGGGCAATATCATCGGCTGTGCGCTTGTAGTCACGGAACAGCGCAATGGACTGGCCATCGGGGTGGAGATAGGCGTAGCTTGGATCGGGATCGATGGTGCTGAGGCCGTGGCGCTTCAGCTCGAAATCTTCGATTATGCCGGAACCGCGAGCGAACAGCAATTCCACGGCACAGGGCGTAACCAGATAATCGGGTGCTTCCGGGATCATATAACCGGAACTGGTCATGCCGCCGACCTTTGCCATCCGCTCGACCACGACCACTTTCTTGCCTGCACGGCTGAGATACCCCGCAGCGGCCATGCCATTATGGCCTGCGCCGACGATCACCGCATCATATATATCGCTCATTCAGCCGTCTCCTCAATCGCGGCAATTTCCCCGGCTATTGATCGCGCCGCGAACCAATAGCAATATATTGCGAGCAGCAGGAACAGGCCGAGTAGCAGCAAAGCCTGTTGCAGCCCCGTACCCGCCGCAGCGCTGCATGCCGCGCCAACAGAGGCTTTTCCAGCGACGAGGCAATCACCGACATAGGACGCCCCGTAATTTACTTGCGCCAGCCAATCGCTCATGAAACCAAGGAAAGCAGACCCGATGCCAAGGCCGAAACAGGTCTGCCCGAAGGCATGGATGGCGGCGGCTGTCGCCCGCATTCTTGGCTCCACCAACCGCTGCGTCACTGTCATGATTGTCGGCAAAAACGCGTAGAGACAAAAGGTGGCAGCGAAAATCAGTCCCGCCAACAAGCGCCAGTCATCCTGATAGATTGCAGCGAGATAAAGCGGCAAGGCCAGCGATGTCGATATGATCGGTAAAATGCCATAGCGATGGTGGGAATTGCTCGCGAAACGATCGGCCAGCATTCCACCGACAACCCCGCCCGATGCGGTCGCAAGACTGAACGCCAGTGCGAAGGTCAGCGCCGCCTCCCCGAGCGCGAAATCGAAGCGCCTGATCAACAACGGGATCAAGAATATGTTTAGCCCGAAACCGACCAGTGCGACCATCCCGCTACCGATGGTGAAGCCGAGAAAAGCGCGCGAGTGCCGCACTGTGCGAATAACTTGAGCAAACGGCGGTGCGCTGTCCCCGGCATTCCGGCGTTCCGGCTCGCGGATCGTTAGCCATAGCAACACGGCCAGCAGCAATCCCGGTGCGCCCATCATCAGAAAGGCCATCCGCCAGCCATGTTCTTGCGCTATCCAGCCTCCGCCCAGTGCGCCAATGGCGCCGCCGACAGAAACGCCCACGGCGATCATAGAAAACACGGTGGCCCGTTTTTCCGGCTCGAACCGGTCGGCAATCATAGAAACCACTGGCGGTGTGAAGCCTGCTTCGCCAATGCCGACACCCATGCGCGCGAGCAGCAATTGACCATAGCCCATCGCCGCGCCCGACAGCATCGTCATCGCGGACCAGACCGCAGTCGCGGTTGCTATAATTCCCACGCGGCTGATCCGTTCGGCCAGTCGCGCTAACGGAATCCCAATCCCGCCATAGAATATCGCAAAGGCCGCGCCGCCCATGATTCCGAGCTGAAAATCGCTAAGTCCGAATTCCTGCCGTATCGGTTCCCCGACAACCGCGATTATCATCCGGTCGATAAAATTGAACGCGTAAATCGTCCCCAGCAATATAATGAACCACCAGTCTCGACCGGAAAATCGCATCAGGCATTTACACCTTTTCGCAGCGCCGCCATCTGCGCGATAACATGAATAGCGATCATGCATAGCACCATGGTCGCGGCCCCGGCCGCCCATGTCAGCGCTGTGGACCAGTCCGAGTTGAGTGCGAGTGATACAGGGGCTGTCGTCGAACCGAGAGTCGAGGCATAGGTGAAGCTTGGCAGGATCAAGAGCCACAGGCGCTTGGGACCCTCCAGATAATGCAACAATTTTGCAAGGGCCGCGCCAAGCACAAAGCCGCCGGTCGCATCGCAGAAAGAGAACCAGACGGGTGATCCGAAGATATGGAATGGCTGATTGCCGTAAAAAGCGCTCAATTCCATCCATTCACAAATCGAAACCGCGAGCCAGTCGACCACCGCGGTGGCAAAAAACAATTGCCAGATTCGCCCCGCCGTCGCACCCGCAGCGATCACTCTCCAGACCAGATAAGCCGTGCCACCAAAGAACCAGGCATAGCCGAGCGGAACATACCATGGGATCGTCCGTTCAAAACCGCGGAAAAAGGCGAGACTATTTTCATCGGGATACCAATAGAGCAGTGTATTGTCGTAAATCGGTTCAATCATCACGGCCGACAAAGCGGTCCCGGCAAAGACTAGGGGTAAAATCCAGCCGTGTCGTTTGCGCTCGCCGCCAAAGGCCCACCACAAAAGAATTACTGTCATGATAATGGTTGTACCGACAAGAAAAATGGTTCCTGCCGGCTCGGGTGCGGGCATTACCGGCATGGATATTATCGTGTTTTCCAACTAATCTCTCCCCTGATTCAACTGCAGGCGTTAATCACCGCCGTCAAGCTTGGACCTTCCAATCGGCAGGTCACCTCATTAGCTCATTGTTGCGATCAGCCGGACTGAAAGGACTTACACATGGCAAGACGACTCGAGGGCAAAATAGCACTGGTCACCGGCGCCGCCGGCGGCATTGGCATCGCATCGGCGAAACGGCTGGCCGAGGATGGTGCGACCGTGGTGCTTGCAGATATTGATTTGGCAGGAGCCAAATCGGCTTCAGAGCAAATAGAAGGCTCCGCCGCCTATAAAGTAGACCTGACCGACGAAGCGGCTGTCAAGTCGCTGTGCGAAACAGTCGTCGCCCGTTTCGGGCAAATCGATATCTTGCACAATAACGCCGCGATCCAGAATGATGCCCAACGCCAGGCCGATCTTGATGTTGTGAACCTCGATGTGACAGCATGGGATATGGCAATGTCGGTCAATGTTCGCGGCGCGATGCTGATGACCAAATATGTTGTCCCGCACATGATCGCGGCGGGTGGCGGTTCGATTATCAACAGCGCCTCGGGCTTCGGGGTTCAGGGTGAAGCAACGCTGACAGCTTATGGCACGTCGAAAGCGGCATTGATCCAGCTTAACCGCATGATCGCCACCCAATATGGCAAACAGAATATACGTTCCAACTGCATGGTGATCGGTTTTGTACTGACGCCGATGGCGGTTGAATCGACGCCCGATATTGTAAAAGATATTTTACTGTCCCACCATCTGACGCCGGAGTTGGGCCAGCCGGAAGACATTGCCAATCTGGTTGCTTTTCTTGCCAGCGATGAAAGCAAATTCATCACCGGCGCGGCGATCCCGATCGACGGCGGCGTTACCGCGCACCAGCCGAGCTATGCCGATTTCCAGAAAATGTTTGCCGAAATGGGTAGCGGAAAGCTCTAGCCCGCCAACTCCGCCAAGCGGTCCATGCCGCGCACGGGATCGGAAACGCCGTCCCACCCGGCATGGGCTTTTTCCATCAGCGCCAGTGATCCCTGAATAGCGTCCGACATCTCCATCAATTCGATATAATAGCCATAAGCCGCGCAGGTATCAAACAGGCAGAAACGTTCACCCGAAGGCATCTGCCCGCTATAGGCAACAGGAAAACCCGCCGCGCTCAACCGCGCATGCCCCGAACCAAAATCGGTGCGTGGCATGATATGGTGCAAGCCCGGCCCTCGATCGACGAGAAAATCGAGAAAGGGCGATTTGCCATCGTTGGTCTGCGCGAGCAGTTCGATCAATTGCCCGCCGGAAAAACCAAAACCGACTTTCAGCGAAACCTCGGTTGGCTCGCCATAATAAAGCTGCCCCGGCAGCACTGGCACATCGAATATAAAAAACGGCCCTACTCCCAGATCGCGGGTCCAATGTTCAAGCGCCGCGTCAAAATCCTCGACCACATGGCATAGTTCAATAACCGACCCTTCAGGTTGCATCGCCCCACCCTTGCTTGCTTGTCCGTTGCCCAAACGACCTCGCCCGCGCCGCAATTTGCGCACGGCGACCTGCCAGATCAATGCGCGGAACATCGGCCGGGATATCCTCTGTTTTCATTAGCCGCACATCGCGGATCATCTGGTCTATCGGCGGCCCTGCCGGCACGCCCTGCCAGCGGGTGAGCATCCAGCCTTCATGCAGTCCGCATGTATCAATCCAGTTGGCGGCGCCCGGATCAGCGAGCGCTATCGCATAGGTCACGGTACCGTCGGCATTGGGCGTCACCTGCGCCTTGTTGAGGCTGGCAAGTCGCAACATGGGATCCGGCGCGATGGTCCAGGGGTCGGTAATCTGGAAGCCCGTATAATAACTGCCCACCGGATCGAGAGTCACCAGCACCGCCTCGTCGTCCGCTAGTGCGAAACGCCCTCCCGCCAGATATCCCCAATTGCCATCGCGGCCATTCGGACCCACTAGCTTGTTGGGCTCGGGGAAACCTAGAAAATCATCCTTGAACCCGCGCCAGAAGCGGACCCACGCAGGCATGTCGGCAATGATGGTGGCGGCAATTTCGTTCTCGGTTCGCGGCTTCCACCCAGCGGGCGGATCGAGCCGGCGCACCCTGACCTCGGCGGGCAATTGGTTCCAGTCCGCCTGACTATCGCGCGTGTATATCTGTATCCGACCCGGTTCCGATTTGAGGTGCAACGGACCGCCTGCGACTGGCCCAACAGTGACTGTCACCCGGCGTTCCGCATCGCAGTGCGGGAGCAAATCCTGCAATGTCAGCGCGCCGATATTGCGGCCCAGCCCGGCATGATGCTCCGGCTCCATTTCAATCACCACGCTGAATTGCGGCGGGTTTTCAGCAAAGCGCAGGTCGATCTCGTAACTTCCCGCGCCATCAACCGGAATTTCCCGATTGAAATTGTCGGGATTGTCGACCGCCACCGCAGCGCCATGATAGACATGTCCGAACCAGTTTCGCGGCGGATTGGACACGTTCCATACTACGCGAGGATCAGCGGTATCGCCATTGGCCTCGCGCATCGCCAGTGCCAGTACCCACTGGTCAAGCGCATGATCCAAACCCAGATTACCATCTACTCTCGCCGCTGCAGGATCCTCGAGCATGTCCTGGCGTGCCTGTTCCCGCGCGGCGCGGATATCCACCCGCTCGATCAGGCGCAGCACAAGCTCTTCGGCGGCTTCCTGATCTAGAGTGTAGAGCGGATTGGTCATGATATCGTGCCGACCCGTCCGCCTTCAACGAATATGGTGCTGCCGGTCGTGTAGCTGGACGCGTCACTGGCAAGCAGGATCGCTGCACCCACTGCTTCATCCGCCGCACCAAAACGCTTGATCGCGTTGCGTTCAGCCAGGCCTAGACCTTTGTGGATTTCTGCCTCCTGCCCGTCCGGACTCATCGAACCGACGCACAGTGCATTGACGCGGGTATGGGGAGCGAGAGCCTTGGCGAGCGAACGGATCAGGAAATCCAACGCGGCCTTGCTCACTCCATAGGCAACGGCAGGTGGAATAGGTGTGAATCCGCCGCAGCTCTGCACCGATATAATCACACCTTTGCCATGCGCTTCCATGTCCGCAGCGGTCAGTTTCGCAAGCCGCCATGTCCCCAGCACATTCACGTCCATCGCGGTTTTCCAGACTTCATCCGTGTTCGCCCACAGCCCGCCATCATGGGCATAGACGACACCCGCAGCAGCATTATTGAAAATAATATGGATTGGCCCAAAAGCCTCGCGCGCTTTGTCCACCAGATTTTCAAGATCAGCTTTCTCGCCTGCATCCGTCGCCACCGCCAGCGCCCGGCCACCAGCTGCGGCGTTAATCTCCGCTGCTATCCGGTCAAGACGGTCCTGCGAACGCGCCGAAATAACCACATTTGCCCCCAGCTCGGCATAGGCTTTGGCGACATGCTCACCCACGCCGGGACCAACGCCGGTCAGGATTGCGGTCCGGCCGTCGAGCCGGAAACGATCAAGGACACTCATGAATTTGCTCCTGTATCCGGCCTGCCCAGCAAATGGCCGAAACGCTCATAATAATCGGACATCCGGCTCCGAACTTCGCCTATATCAATGCCATATTGTTCGGGTGAATGCTTGTGCTTGCCCAACCGCTTTGCGGCGGGGTTCTCGATCAGAAATTTATCGATCCGCGCTTTGTGTTCGTCTGAGAAGTCTAAGCCAAACTTGTCATAGATCCGCTGGACTGCGCCCTTTGGATCAGCGACCACCTCCTTATGCGCAAGGTCAATTATCCGTCCTTCAATTGCCGGATCAGCCCTAGCGGCAAGCGCCCTATTCATCCCCGCTATCCATGTCTCAACTACATCGCGTCCAATCGCAGCCTTGTCCTTGTCGCCGCCAAAGGCTGCCAGGAAACCAGCAATGAAGCTGGAAAGAGAGGAAAATGTCAGCGCCGGGTCGCGGTGCGTCCACACCAGCATCGCGCCGGGATAAGCCTGCAGTAGCGCCGGCAAATCGAATAGATGCTGCGGTGATTTCAATGTCCAGCGTCCCTTTGGTCCCTTCCACTGAAAATTCTGGAGCATGCGTTTGTGGGAAATATACTGCCCGCGCGCGTTGCTGCAACGCAACCATTCGGCATAGTCGGGAACACCAAGTTCGGCAGGGAAATTGGTGCTGGCAAAATGATATTGCATGCCGTGATTACATTCGCCCGGCTGAGTACAATCGAAGCGCTGAATGTCCAGCAATTGCGGGGCGTGTTCCAGCCAATTGTCATACATTGTGGTGACCTGTGCAATGCGCGGGTCACTGTCGAAACTCGCCTCTTCCGTCGGCGGCCATGGGATATACCATTCCCACTCACGCGGTGCGCGAGCCTCTGGATCGAGGCAGAGCAGATCATAGCTGATCGTCGTTCCGGTACGCGGCAAGCCGATCACGATGAGCGGGTCGCCAATATCCTGCTTGGCAATTTCAGGATGCCGCGTGTCATCCTCTACAAAGCGCAGGCGCGTTGAAAGCTGGCCAACAATATTTTGTGTGGCTAGATGCCGTAATTGGTCATTCGGTTTCATCGCCTCGACGGCAGCAACGAGCCGTTCAAAACCTTCGCGCCATCCAGTATCAGGTCCGAAATCATCCAGGCCAGTTGCTTCGCGTGCTGCCGTTTCCATTCCAGCGACGGTCAGCGGCTCGCTCATGACAGATGTTCCTCCATCATATCCAGCAAATCGGCATAATGCGGCTGGTGCGAAAGCCCTCCACCGGAAATCGAGATATTCTCGCCTGTGATATAGCGGCTTTCATCCGAAGCAAGAAAAGCCACCAAGGCCGCGATATCATCCGGAGTACCGAATTCCGGCGTCAATATGTGGCGCTGGATTATCTCCTTGAGGCCCGGTGAAGTGGCCTCCAGCGCTTCGGTCAAAACCACCCCGGGCGCGACCGAATTGCAGCGTATATTTTGCTTGCCATATTGGGTCGCAATATATTTGGAGAGCGTGATGATGCCGCCCTTCGACGTGCCATAGGCAATGCGTGCCAGATCACCCGCTGTCCCGCTATTCGATGCGGTATTGACGATCGACCCGCCACCGCAGGCAATCATATGCGGAATGGCATATTTGCAGCCGAGCAAATAGCCGCGCAGGTTTATGTCAATAATCTCGTCCCAGATCTCGATCGGGATATCGACCGCCGTGCTGTCCAGCGGATGTTTGGCAGGGTCGGTCATGGCTGCATTATTGTGCAATATGTCCAGCCCGCCAAAATGGGCAACCGTGGCTGCAACCATCGCTTCTATCGAAGCCGGATCAGCGGCGTCAAACTGCACCGCCAATGCGGCGTCACCCAGCGGATCGGCTGCGGCACGAGCGCTTTCCTCGAACACATCGGCAATTGCGACCTTTGCCCCTTCGGCAACAAACCTGCGCGCAACAGCGGAACCTATTCCGCCGCCGCCGCCGGTAACAATCGCGATCTTTCCATCCAGTCTACCCATCGCCATCATCCTCCGGTAAAAGTCTTGTTGAATTCGACAAAGCCGATCAGCCGGTCCTTGCGGTCCGCCATCACTTGCGGTTGTTTTTCCTGTCCCGGGCCGTCTGGAACGATCTGAACCGGTTCGCCCGCTAGCAAACCGGCAAGCGCATTATGGGTGACATCTGCTGGGTCATAGACATCGGATATATCAAAGCCTTCCGGCACGGTCCGCAGCAGCATCGGTGTTCGCATGATCGGCGCGGCAATCGCAATTACGTCAATCCCGCGTTCGTGATATTCGGCCCACAAGGATTCCGCAAAATTGATTTCGAAAGCCTTGGTCGCCGAGTACATGGCAAGATTGGGTTGTCCGCCCAGCCCTGCCCCCGATGCCATGACCACGATCCCGCCCTTTCCACGCGCAAGAAAGGTCTTGCCGAAGCCATTGGCTGCATCGATCAGCGTCGAGATATTCATCCGTACCAACCGATGGGCGGCATCGGTACTATCCTCGAAGAAACTGGCAAAGCCGTCCGCGCCAGCATTGGATATATAGAGCCCGACATCAAGCCCGTCTGCCGCTTCGACGATACGCGAACCGGCATCTTGCTCGGTCAGGTCTTGAGCTACCGCGCGATATTCGATGCCATGCGCAGCATTCAGCTTCTCCCCCAAAGCTTCAAGCGCAGGGAGGCGGCGGGAAACAAGGATCAGGTTGATCCCCATCGCAGCCAATTCACGGGCATAGCATTCGCCCGTGCCTTCCGAAGCTCCGGCGATCACAGCCCAAGGACCATATTTGGCATTGAAAGCGACGCTATCGAGCGGCTGCCTGACGAGCTCGCGCATCTCCTACTCCGCCTTTTTCATTTCCGCGACGCGAGCCTTTGCCGCCTCGATACCGCGAAATACAGCAGTGGTGTTCCCCGCGCCCGCATAAAACAGCAGAAACAGCGGAATTTGTTCCAGCTGTTCGTCAGTGAATTCCTCGTTCACCAGCGCGCCGGTCATCTGGATTTCAACGAGATCCGCCCGCCCCAGCATCGCCGTTGCGCCGAGCACCATCAACCGCTTCTCACGGATCGAGAAGGCTTTGTCGCCCCATATATTGGCAAACTGATTGCCGACAATCTCCTGATTGAATGGCGTATCCTTGTACGGCTTGACCATTTCCGATGTGCCAGGCCCGTAGACCGCGTCAAATACATCCAGCCCTTTTTTCCACTGCTCGTCCTTCATCATTAATTCCTTTACATATCTAAAAATTAGAGCGGCTGACCCATTGGATATTCAAGGCCCGATGTAGACAGCGCATTGTCGCGGATCATTTCAACCATCGGCAGGCGCGCTCCGAATTTTGCAGCTTCCTCGATGGCAACTTCAAGATCCTTGACCATCAAATTCATGAAATAGTTGCGGACGCCGGTTTCCTGCTCATTGCCATCCGGATCGGGTCGCAACGCCATCGCAAGTGCGCCTTCAAGTCCTCCACCAGCATTGGGATCGCCAGCCAATGCCATCTTCATTTGCTCTAGATCGACACCATAATTGCGCGCGATGACGGCGCCTTCATAGCCCGCTCTTATACAACCGAAATAGGTCGTGTTGCGAGCGATCTTGGCTGCCATGCCCGTGCCTGGGCCGCCCATATGGATCACTGAACCGGCAAATCCGTCAAAAATTGGTTTCGCCGCTGCCATGTCGGCATCGCTGCCTCCCGCCAGGCAGATCAAGCCGTTCTCGGCAGACTTGGGGCCGTTGGTGACTCCGCAATCAATCAATGTCACACCGGCATCGGCACACAGTTTTTGTGAGGTGGCAAGATCGGTCATAGAAATAGTCGACAGCAGGACAACCGTCTGCCCTGGCTTGTTTGCCGCAAGCACGCCATCCGGCCCGGACAGCACATCGATTGTCTGCTTACCATTCAGCACGGCAATCAACACGCAATCCGATGCCGCAGCCAATTCGCGCGGATTGGCCGATACCGCTGGTCCGCCCGGTATCTGTTCCGCCGCCTCAGGGCGAACATCATATACCGCTGCCAGTTGACCGGAACGCTGGAGGCACTGCGCAACACCTCCGCCAATTCCGCCCAATCCGATTACACCACCAGTTTTCATTTCAATAATCCCTTCATTCGTTGGCTCAATTTCATTCGATTAGCATGTCGCAGATCGCACCGCGCATATTTTGGTCTACGCCCGCATTTTCAAAATAGTGATCCAGGCCGCTCCATTGTTTGTCGACCTCGGACCAGGCAGATTCCAGATAATCGGCGCGTACTCCGACAAGCGCATCGATTTGACCGGGGCTTGGCAGGAAGCCGTAGCTGTTGATGAATCCGGCTTCGATAGTGCCGGCCCGCGTCATGTTTTCGCCGAACACGCTCGATTTCAGGTAATCCTGCAGAATATAGTCGCGGGACACCCCCACTGATTCCAGAAGGAAGGCAATAGCTACCCCGGTGCGGTCTTTGCCGGCCGTACAGTTGATCAAAGCCGGCACGCGGTCGGCAACGAGCGCTTCCGCGATCACGGGCCAATGACGAGATAGAGACCCTGGAATAGAACGATAGGCATCCTTCATTGTCTCGATGGCGATCTCGGGATCCGTACCTTGTTTTAATCGCTCTCGGCCTTCGTCGCCAAAGACACGCAGGTCTGCGTCGACTTCCAGCCCGAGCCATTGGCAACTTGGTTCATGCCATTGGTGAGGCATTTCTTCACGCTCTTGCCCGGAACGAAGATCAATTATCGTCCGGATTTCAAATGACCGTAATTCCTCGATCTGGGTCAACGTAAAATTACGCGGGCCTTCGCTGCGAAAGAGCTTTCCGGAAGCTGTAAATCCTTGTCCGGCCGGGAGGCCGCCAAGATCGCGAAAATTCAGATGGGTGATCGGTTCAGTCATTCAACCCGCCGGGTACACCGGAATGGCATCTGACATTTGCGCATAAAATCCGGCATCAAACCAGACATGTTCGACATAATGGCCCAAGGTCGTCCGTTCGTCGGTATAGGCAAAGCGCATTAGGTCGGCCATGCCGCCGCTATAGACGATCGGATGGTTCACCGGATCAATCGAAGCCAAATGCTCTTCGAAATTGGCAAGCGGTCCTTCGATCCGCAGGCAGACATGATGGAAGCACATCGCAAAACTGCCATCCTTTGGCAAAGGATCACTATACATCGCATTGCCATCAAGAGGCTCGATAAGTTCGATCTCGGTCCCGGCCACATTGGCCAGTGCAATTTTCAGGCGATAGGGGTGCGATGCCTCCAATCTCGGTCCTTCATTGGTGAAGACATGGAAAGATGGCACGTCAAAATCATCCCGCCAGATGGCGAGTGCCTGATCGAGATCATTGGTTACATAGGCGTTCTGGCTATGCCGGGCATTTGGACGTGAAAACACGGCCTCTTCTCCTAATTGTTAATGATCTTGCCGCCATCGATGATCAGCGTGTCACCGGTGTGGTAGCGGGAAAGATCGCTGGCGAGATAGATAGCAGCACCCCAGAGGTCATCCGGATTTCCCGCTCGACCAAGCGGTGCTTTTGCGGCGACCGAGTCCGCAATCATCTTGCCGACCTCCGGGTCCGCCATGGTCATTTCGGTGATGATGAATCCCGGTGCAATCACGTTACAGCGGATGCCATGAGGGCCAAGCTCGGCAGCTATCCCCTTTGCTAGCGCAGCCAGCGCGCCCTTGGCTGCTCCATAATGTGTCATGGTCGGTACGCCTTGAAAGATCGATCCGCTCCCACAAACAATCATCGAGCCGCCTGCCCCTCGTTCAACCATATGCTTGGCGACTTCGCGAAGGGTAAAGACCACGCCGTGCTGATTGACGTTGATCAAATTGTGATAAGTTTCGGCATCCATTTCAACAAACGGCTTTTGGGACGCGATCCCGGCATTGGCGACGACGGTGTCAATCTTGCCCATGACAGAAAGCGCCGAAGCGACCCCCGCGACAATGGCAGCTTCATCCGTGACATCTACAGCGTCCGTATGTACTTTTACACCGAGAGACCTCAGCTTTTCCCCCGCCTGCTCATTGGCATCGGCCCGGCGGCCCCAGAGAATGACGTCGCTGCCTGCACGCGCCAACCCTTCCGCAAATCCAAAGCCCAGACCCGAATTAGCTCCTGTCACCAGCGTCACCTTGCCGGTCAGATCAAACAGGTTTTCCGTCTTGGTCACGTTACAATCATCTCCATGGATATTTTGCCGATCTTCTAGCTACGCCCTTCAAAGAGCTGCCCCCCATATCTTTCGGTAGGGCAACGTTTGAATTTCTGCTCTTCTAGACACAGTGAAAGAAACAGGCGGACAATGGAGTTAGACCAATGGCGCATTCCGCGATCAAGGGCCAGATATTCGAAATAACCGACATGCTCGCACCGATATTGTCCGAGCAGCAGAAGGCTGCGCTTGAGGGTGCTGCGAAAGCAAGCTTCGACTTCTCCTCCGATGCGATCCTGGCCGCCGCCAGGCAGCAAACAGGATTGAGCGACTTCGGCGAAATGGATTTCGTCGAACGGCTCGACCTGTGGTGCCAGTGCGTACGCGAAGACAGTTTCCTGTCAGCAGTCAGTCATGCCGCATTGTGGACAATGTTCGTGCGTTATGCCGCCGACCGGTTGCGGGTGGAAGATATCTGCAAGCGCCATCCGGAAATTCTCGACATTGAAATTGACCGGCCGATTGTCGTTGCCGGACCGCCGCGTTCCGGTACGACGCATTTGCTCGGATTGCTCTCGGCCGACACAAGGCTGCGCTCGCTGCCGTGGTGGGAAGCGACCGCTCCGGTCCCAACCGAAGCCGATGCGCCAACGGTGGACGATGCCAACCCCCGCTGGACACGGACCCATGCGGGATGGGAACAGCAGGACGCGATGATGCCCCTGTTCAAATATATGCACGAATTTTCGCCCGATCATATCAGCGAAGATATCGAGCTTCAGGCGCTCGACTTTTCGTCCTATCTGCTCGAATGGATGGCGCTGGTTCCCAAGTGGCGCGACTATTATCTCAGCCATGATCAGACGGGTACCTATGCCTATCTGAAAAAAGGCTTGCAGGTTCTGACCTTCCTGAAAGGGCCGAACCGCTGGGTCATTAAATGTCCGCAGCACATGGAACAATTGCCAGTACTGCGGAAGACCTTCCCCGATGCGACCTATGTCATCACGCACCGCGATCCGGTCGGCTCGATCCGGTCAACGCTCTCCATGTGGCTTTATGCGTCGCGTATCCTTCGAACCAAGACCGACCCCGAAGAACCAAAAGGATATTGGATCGAGCGCTACAAGACCATGTTGCAGCGATGTGTTCGCGATCATGATTGCCTGCCGCCGGAACAGACCGTGGACGTTTATTTTCATCAATGGATCAAAGATCCCGACAGCATATTGCGCGAAATATACGCAAAGGCCGAGCTTCCGCTTGATGAGGACGTTTTGGCGACGATGCATCAATATCACGCGGACAATGACCCCGGCGTGAAGGGCCGAGTGATATTCAATCTGGAACGCGATTTTGGATTAACGGCCGATGATATACGCAAAGATTTCGAATTTTATTTTGACCGTTTTCCGGTTGAAAAAGAAGTCAAATGAAAGATTACGGAGAAAATAATGCCAACTATTAATGTGATTGACCGTTCTGGAACCAGCAAATCTGTCGAGGCCTCCGAAGGCGTGTCGCTGATGGAAGTTATTCGTGATGAAGGGTTTGATGAATTGCTCGCCCTTTGCGGTGGCTGTTGTTCCTGCGCGACCTGCCATATTCACGTTGATCCAGCCTTTGCCGGCAAGCTGCCGGAAATGACCGAAGATGAAAGCGATTTGCTTGATGGTTCCGACCATCGTGATGAAAATTCCCGCTTGTCCTGCCAGATCGAAGTAACGGGAGAGCTTGACGGCATTACGGTTACCATTGCCGAAGAAGATTGATCGTGAGCGACCCTCTTTCGGAAGTTCTCGCCTTTTTTGACGAATGGAAACCGACTCTGGGCGATATGCTCACATCGATGGAAAAGCGTTTTACCGACGAGACCGTCTGGGAGAATGTCGGCATGTCCAAAACCACCGGTTTTGTCGAAGCAAGAGCGTTTATGGATGAATTTGCAAAAATGCTCCCCATTGAAAGCGGCGAAGTGATTGTTCATCATGCCTCTGCCAGCGGCAATGTTGTGCTGACCGAGCGCACTGATAATTTTTACGACAAGGACGGCAAGCAGATTGTCTCGATCAAACTTATGGGCGTGTTCGAAATGGACGGACGCAAAATCGTGGCATGGCGTGACTATTTTGACACCGCCAAAGGCTTTGGATGATGCTGACGGACAAGCCGGTCTGGGCCGAGTTGCCGGTACTGCCCGCCAATGATCTCGTACCACTAGTGCAACGACTTGAAGCAGCTGGCGTCGAAGGCGTCTGGGCACCACAGATATTCGGCGCACCGTTTACAACATTGGCGGCAGCTGCAGCGGTCACCACGCGCATCAAGCTAGGCACCGGTATTGCGCTGGCCTTTACCCGCAGCCCATTGGAAACGGCTTGTAGCGCAATCGACCTGGATCATATCAGTGATGGGCGCACCGTGCTCGGACTCGGTTCCAGCGCCCAAAGCCAGATCGAAGGTAGCTTTGGCATGATATATGGCAAGCCGCTTGCCCATATGAGAGAAGTTGTGGCGCAAGTACGAGCAGTGATCGCCAAAGGCCATAGCGGTGAACTGGGTCAGCTTGACGGTGAATATATGACGCTTGATCTATCCCATTTCCGTCTGGTCCGTCCGGCCCGGAGATCCGCTATCCCAGTCTATCTGCCCGCCATTTTTGAAAAAGCATGCGAACAGGCAGGCACGATTGCCGACGGTTTGCTTGGTCATCCGCTTTGGACCACCGATTGGGTTCGCAACAAAGTTATTACGCATTTGCAGCTTGGCCTCGACAAGGCGGGGCGTGAACGGTCAGAATTGGATCTGAACCTGATGATGTTCACGGTCATCAACGACAACCGTGCAGAGGCAATAGACGATTCGCGCGCCAATATTGCTTTCTATACCCAGTCACCGCAATATCTTCGCTATTTTGAAGCCATAGGATTTGGCAAGGAAGCCAAAGCGATACAGGCCGGATTCGCCGATCAGGATTATGCCGCAATGGCGAAATCCTGTCCCGACGAAATGGTCACGGCGATTACGATATTGGGCTCTGCCGATGATGTTCGGTCGCAAGTTGTGGAGCGAACCGAATTCGCCGATTCATTCACCCCGGTCGTGCCGCAATTCGGGATCGAACCCGACAAGGCCTCCGTTTATCGCCAGCGTATCGCCGATCTATTTTACCCTTGACCCAGCAATCCTCACTTGGAAGAGTTGGAAGCATGATTACCCCATTAGGATCTGTTATTTCGGCTAACCGGCGAATAGCCCCTTCAGCAAAAATTCGGCCATAACATCCGCCTCCCGATCATTCGCCAATCCTTCGGCTTCGGTTTGATCTGGCAACAATTTTTCCTGCAACGGCCCGAGTGCAAAATAAGAGCCGACACCATGGACCAAAAGCGCGAGTAAAGCACCCAATCCTATCGGTGTCAGCTGTCGTTCCAACGCAACGTCGGCAATCAATTGCTGTAAACGTTCTTGAAAAGGCAGAATAAATTGCTTGATGAGATAATCCAGGCGCCAGCTGTCCTGTTGTCCCTCCTGGTAGCTGATCGCGACTATGTCAGAGTTTATGATCGCCCAGTGACAGAAACGATGGACCAAATCACGCAACCTGGCTTCCGGCTCTTCGCCTTCTGTGAAAGCCCCTTCAACCTCGCGCGCCGCTTCAGCCAAACGCCAATCAACAGCAGCCTTCCACAGATCCGATTTGCGACCGAAGCGGACATTGAGAAGATTGTGGCTGACATCCAGTTCGCGCGCCATCGCTCGCATCGTGGATGCTTCATATCCATGCGCCGCGAACATCGAGAAGGCCACGCTCAGCAGCCGAGCCTCATCAATTGACGCGTTTGTATCGGCCCGCGGACGTCCCCGCTTTCTTTCACCGTTTTGGCCAAGCTTGCCTCTTTTGGCAGGCTTCATATCGGGCGAAGTTTCAGACAAGTTCATAGATGCAACTTGACAATTAAATTGTCAGCTGTCAATTTAATTGTCAACCACGGATGGGAAGGTTACGAGTCGCATATGACTGAACCAGTTTGGTGGGCGGTTGCCCGCTCCGAAGAAATAAACAACGACAAGCCTCTCAATGTAGATATTGGCGATCAGCCAGTTGTGCTTTGGCGCGACAATGTGGGAATAGTCCGCGCGCTGGAGGATCGATGTCCCCATCGCCGCGCACCGCTCTCGCTGGGCTGCGTGCTCGGCAATGGCATGATCCAGTGCGGCTATCATGGCTGGACATATGATGGCGCCACCGGCCATCTCGAGGATATTCCAAACCTCAAGAACAAGCAGAAATTTCCGAAACTATATCGTGCACAAGCTTTTGCGGTATCTGAAAGCTGCGGATTTATCCGCGTCTGCCTCGCCCCCAAGGCTCAGCCACCTGCCCCACAAGACGAAACTCTGCCACTGTCGGGCAGCGAAAATATTGCATTGGGCCATGAACATTATATCAACGCATTATTCGACAACCCTGCGTTGCTCATCAACATTCGGGGAGTGCGTTTCACGCCCTATTTGATGACAGAATTGTCCGAGCAGGATGGACGTCTGGTGCTGGAACGGTCGTGCCAATGGGCATCGCCGCATTGGCCAGCGCCTTTTTCGTCGGATTTTCCAGTTACCCTGAAAATTTCGACCGATCCGGCATCAGGTGAGAGCGTACTGCTGCTGCGCGATGACCAGTTTAATCCGTTGCTGCGCGCGATGCTTGCCCCGGTTCCTGCCGCAAGAGGGGTGACGCAGGTCCGTTGGCGCGCAAAACTGGAATCAAGGCGTCCCGGGCTGATGGCAAAAGCTATGGGTCTGGGAACTCCCTTGCAAATCCATTCGCATGTTGATGGCGCGGCTTTGCGAGAGTTAAAACCTTCGGCGTCGATCCACGCGGCGGAACTGCGCCAGGAAATCGCCGGACGAACCGAACGTCAGGATGCTGCGGCCTGACTGCGGTTCCGAACAATCAGAGGAAAAAACCATGCTCGATATTCAAGACACGCCACAGAGCCCTGATGATGAAGATCCCATCAGTTCGGACCCGAGGGAATTTGCCGCCAAGGTCAATTCATGGGTTCCCCACGACATCGTGCTCAAGGATGCATGGTTTCCATTGGCACATAGTTTTGCGGTCAGGAAAAAACCGATAAGGCGCGCGGTCTATTCGCACCCCTTCTTTCTCTGGCGTGAAGGCGACAAGGCGATCGCATCGGAATTCCACCCAGCAGAAGGTGCCGTCGCATTTAAAAGCGACTATTCCGACGCCACCGGCCATTATCCGGTTATCGAGAAATATGGCTTCGTCTGGGGTTGGTTCGGTAATCCGGCCAACGCTGCACCCGAACATATACCGAGCCTGCCCTATCTTCCCGAAGACGGCGGCTTGCCCGAACATATGCTGGGCACGGTAAGGTTCGATTGCTGCGCCCCGCTGAGCCTCGAAAACCTGATCGACCTCACCCATGCCGATTTCCTTCATGCCGATGTTGTGGGCGATGAAAAGATGGACAAGGAAACGGTCGAGGTGTTCCACGATAGCGAGACCATCACGATGGTACGGACCTGTGTGAACAAATCCGTTGCACCGATCATGAAAATGTTCGGCGGCGTGCGGGACGATGTCCAGCAAGTCCGTCAGGTCATTCGCATCTATCTGCGCAGCCATGCGGCGATCGCCTATGGCCGGTTCAGCCCGGGAGACAATGTCCAGTTGTTCCATCCTTGCGTACCCGAAACGCGCGACCGCACCCGGCTTGACTATGTGATGAACACTTCGAACGTCAAGAAACGCAATCCGTTCCGCTACATAATGCCCAAGGCGAGCTACAAGGTTTCCCGCCAGGACAGCTATATGACCTCACCGCAAAGCCCGCGCTACATGCGGCCCGAGACGCGCAAGGACCTGCATTCACCATTGGATGAAGCCGGACAGAAATATCGTGTTCTGATGCTGGCGCTGGCAGAACGCCAGGCTCGGGGTGACTTCGAATATCGTGACAACGTCAGTACCGATTGCAGTGAAATTATTGGATATCAAAAAGTATGAGCAAACTTACCAATGCAGTTGGCGGCGAACGCCGCTGGTGGGGCGTCATACCCATCCTCCCTGCCCCGGTGATGGGTGGAATCGCGAAACAGATGGAACAGGTCGGCTTTGAAGGTTGTTTCTCGCTCCAGATTTATGGGCCGCCCTTTGTCCCCATGGCCGCCGTTGCGGCGATGACTGATACGCTAAAAGTTTCCACAGGCATTGCGGTTGCGGGCACACGTAGTCCCACAGAAACAGCCTTCGCGGCAATGGAACTCGACACGATCAGCCAGGGCCGATTTGTGCTCGGGCTCGGCACCTCGTTGCACAGCGCGCTTGAAGGAATTTATGGCGAGCCGCACCGCAAGCTGCTTACCCACCTGCGCGAAGTCGTGAAGGTCGTGCGCTACGTCAATGCCAACGCGCATAAAGGGATGGAGCCGATCAAGGGTGAATATTATGATTTGCAATGGACCGAAATGATGCTGACAGCGCCGCCGGTCCGCGAAGAAATACCGATCTGGATCGCCGCACTAAAGGACAAGTTGACCAGTATGGCGCTCGAAATCGCCGATGGCCTGATGGTCCATGCATTATGGACGGTGGATTATACCGTGCAGAAAAAGTCGTTTATCGAAGCCGAGCTGGCCCGCTTTGGCCGCAAGCGCGAAGACGTTGAAGTCAATGCCTGGCCATGGATCGCCATCAACGATGACAAGCAACAGGCAATTGACGACAGCCGCGCGACAGTAGCTGGCTATATTGGCTACAAGGAATATGAACCCTTTTTTGACGCGCTGGGTTTTGGCGATCTTGCGCGTTCCTGCCAACTCTCGGCAGGCGAACATGGCGACCCGTCGAGCGTGATCGACAATGTCAGTGACGAAGTGGTTGAAGCTTTTGTCAAATGCGGTCCGGTCGAGGAAGTGCTCGAAAAACTCGAACCCTTCTGGGATGTCGTCGATTCATTATGTCCAATGACACCCTATCGCAATCTCAGCATGGAACAGCTGACCAGCTATAATGAGGGTCTATATAAAATGGTCGCCGAGGCAAAGCGCCGCAAAGTTTGAATGGGGCGACGAAAATTGACGATCGCAACGGAAACCGTCTCTCCCATTTGAAAAATGCTTATGCGGCAGGCTTCATATTCACATGACCTAGTGCACGCTACTATTTGTCGACATATCAAGTCCGGCGAGCAACCCCTCGCTTATCTTCCAAAGCCTCGCAGCCCCTTCCTCGCTTTGCGCGGCGGGGGTCAGGCTGGCGATTTTGCGCTTGGCAAAATACTGCCCGGTGACTTCGGGTGCCCCCCCTTGTGCAAGCCACAATATCGTATCGGCACCTTGTTCCGGGCTCAGTGAAAAGGGCTTGCCGAGCAAATACATCAGCTTGACCACCATACCACCGTGGCTGTCGAAATTGGTCTGCACCAACCCGGGATGGACGGCATTGATCCTTATGCCATCGGCCTGAATGCGCGGCGCCAGTGCCCGGGTAAAAAGAATATTGGCAAGTTTCGATTGTGTATAGGCATCGCTGACATTGAATGTCTCAGCCTGCTGCAAATCATCCCATTTCATATCCTTGATGAACTTATGGGCGACCGAGGCGGTGTTGATGATTTGCGCGCCCGGTGCCGCAGCTTCGAGCAAGGGCAACAGCTGATTGGTCAGCAGGAAAGGAGCCATATGATTGGCTGCGAAACATTGCTCCATGCCGTCTATGGTTTCCACCCTTGCCGAGGGCGTAAATCCGGCATTATTGACAAGGAGATCAATCTTGTCGGTCCGCCCGCAGACATCTTCCGCAAATTTCCGGACCTGTGCCATTTCCGACAGGTCAGCCAAAATCATTTCCACATCGGCGTCCGGTGCGGCGGCGCGGATATTTTCCATTGCGGCTTCCGCGCGTCCGGCATTGCGGCCATGCGCGATCACCCGCCAGCCGCTTCGCGCCAACTCGCGCGCTACGACCAGCCCGATGCCCGAACTGGCTCCTGTCACGACTGCCGTTTTTATGACGAGATACTCCTGCCAGCTATAAACCCGGTCACCATCGCCGGACCTATATTGCAGCCGTGCGCTGGGGATTTTCCCTGCCAGATAGAATTCGCGTCAAGGCCGGCAGCCCACAGTCCTGCAATCGGCTCTCCATTTTCGCCAGTGACACGGCATTGATCATCAATTTTCAAACCGACCGTGGTCGAGCCATCGCCGGGAAAAATCTCGATAGCATAATAAGGTCCATCGCCAACCGGGCCGAAACACGGGTTCGGCTCGTGTTTCGGATCACCAATTTCCTTGTCAATTTGCGTATCACCTTTGCCAAAGGCACTGTCTTTGCCATTGACTGCATCAGCATTTACCTTGGCCACGCTCGCCTCCAACCCAGCCGAGTCAACTCCGATTTGCCCCGCAAGTTCCGCTAGTGTTGCGCCTCTTTTCATATAGCCGCAGGCGACCATTTCCTTGATCTTGCCGCCGCCTGGCAACACCAGACCCATGCCGTATTTCTTCACAAACTTCGCATTGGCGATGATGTGCGCGGGCACGGTTCCAGTGGCATGCATGGCTTCGACAAAATGCACACTGGCTTCATTGGCAAAGCGTTTGCCCGCCACATTGACCGCGATGCAGCCTGGTTTCGACATGTCGATCAGATGGGCATAGCGTTCAATATAGCCGTCATCACGGGTACGTTTGGACGCCACCGCCCAGACGGCATTGGCATGGTTTTCCGCGCCCATAGCCGCGCCTGCCGACTGGCCTGCCATGATGCCATCACCCATATTGTCATAGGGCATGATCGACACATGTTTTTCCGCAAAGGGTATATAGGCCTTGCGCATTTCGGCATTGGCGGAAAAGCCGCCCGAGGCGAGTATAACACCGTCGGTGGCACTGATTTCGGTTGAATCACCCTTCAGCTTGACGCGGACGCCAACAACCCTGCCGCCATCGGTAAGCAATTCTTCGACCGGACTATTCTCGAACAGGTCGACGCCTGCTTCGATAACAGAATGAAGCAACCGGCCCGCAAGCGCTGTACCCATTGTCAGCCGCGATCCGCGGCCCAGCTTTTTCATGTCCAGAGCAAACCGGATAGCGATTTTCGCCATATGCCAAAGCGCGCCTGGTGCAGGCAGTCGGGCGATATATGGCAGGTCGAACAGATCGATCATCATCCCGCCCGGCGCGTTAAATTCCTCGCGAGGTTTGGAGAGCCGGTCAAAGTCCTGCTCCAACTTGCGTCCGTCATATTCGGCCGGAGCGAGCAGCCGGCCTTCGTCAACCGCACCAGGCATTTCAGGATACCAGTCACTGGAAGGAGGCGAGAGTAGGAAATGGACGCTGCTGTTGGCTTCAAGCCATTCGACCATTTCAGGGCCATTATTCAAATAGGCGTCGATCAAAGCTCGTTCAGCCCGGTTTCCAACCACCGCCAGAGCATAGTCCCGGGCGGTTTCCACGCTGTCTTCCACGCCTGCGGTTTTTGCTTGCGGGCTACCCGGTATCCAGATGCCGCCGCCCGAAATAGCTGTGGTTCCACCAAATTGTCCGGCGCGTTCGAGTATCGCAACCCTCTTCCCCGCCTTGGCCGCAACCAATGCCGCCGTCATGCCCGCAGCACCCGAACCCATCACCACAACATCATATTGCATTGTCATTTCCTTCACGCGCACATTATGGCGCGCATCGCCTTGTCATCTATTCCCAACTGGCCTGCACAATCGAGCGCATCCCAATATTCGCGCCACCAGACAATCTTGCCCTGCGCATCCAGATCGAACACACCGACGACATGGGTGGTGGTTTTTTGTCCATTGGCAAGCTGACGCACGGTATCGACCCGCTCGGTAAACACGGTGCTGCCATTTACCGCGACATGCAATATGTCGCAGGCGCATTCGTCATAGAGTTGATATTGCCGCTCCATCTCACCGCAAATGGCATCCGCACCTTGCCGGACAGGGGCTATCGGTACGACCGGTTGATAGCGGGCATCATCCGCCAGCACCGAACGCAAAGCGTCCACGTCCAGTTTCTGCGTATGAAACAGCGCCAAAAAATCGCGTACAATCCGTTCTTGATTCATCGATCAACCTTCCTGCGGGCCAAAAAAGGCCTCGACTTTACTGGTGTCAAAATATTCGCGACCATGGATGATCTGCCCGTCGCGGAGAACGAACAGGTCGTGATATTCATTGGCATAGACCCGGTCCCCAAAATGCATTTCGGACCGGACTTCTACAGCCACGCTATCACCTTCCGCCATGATCCCGATGATTTCCACTTTGCGGGGAGATGCGTTGAGCAACATGCCTTTGACCGCTTCTGTATAGGTTTCGCGCGAAATATCGCCGCCGCCAATCACCCACCAAGTGCAGTCGGGCGCTTGTAATGCCTCTATGATGTCAACATCCCCTGACTCCACCGCACCGAGAAAACGGCGCACAATCGTCTTGTTGGCTTCTGCCTGACCCATCCAGCATTCCTCCTTGTCAGCAGCATCGTCCTGTATCTCAAGCACAGCCGCCCCTTTCCTTTGGCAGGTTGAGATTGCCGCTTCTCTGCAATGCTGACGGCAAGGTTGATGACGGAGAGAGGGATCAAGTGACGACCAGCGCACCGCCTACTGCCTTTCGCTGGTATGTCCTCGCCGTACTGACGATTGCGCAAACCTGTCACGGTATAGACCGGGCCGTCATCGGGCTGGTGCTCAAGCCACTGGGCACCGAATTCAACCTGTCTGGGGAACAACTCGGTCTCTTGGCAGGCATCGCCTATGGCATTCCCTTTGCCTTGGCTGCGATCCCGTTTGGCTATGCAGTGGACCGGGTTAACCGCAAGAATTTGATGACATTTGCGCTGGCGGCATGGAGCGGAGCGACGGCGTTGTGCGGGGTTGCAACTGGTTTCTGGTCTTTGCTGGCCGGTCGCGCGGGCGTCGGCATCGCAGAGGCCGGAGGATCTCCCACCGGAATGTCGCTACTTTCCGACTATTTCGGCACCGACAAGCGATCGACAGCGATCGGCATCTGGTATTTAAGCGCCGGACTGGGCACAGCCATCGCATTCTTTGTCGGTGGTTGGATTGTGCAGGAATATGGATGGCGATGGGCCTTCATCGCTGCCGGTATTCCGGGCTTGATGCTAGCGCCGATTTTATTCCTGACCGTTAGAGAACCGATCCGCGGTCAACAGGATATCCCTCAGGCGCATAATGATGACGGCTTGTGGGACCGCATTCGCCAGCTATTCGCTCGTCCCGGCATCGCCTATGCCATAGCGGCAATCACCTGTATCGCCACCGGCATTTACGGCATGAGCATCTGGCTCGCCACCTTCCTCATCGACAGCCACGCATTTTCCATATCCCGGTCGGGACTGATCGTTGCCATTGCCTACGGCATATTGGGTTCGGTGGGCGGGTTGATCGCTGGCTGGGGCGCCGACCGGATAAATGCGAAGCGCGGTGGCTTTGATCCCGCCTACACCGCATTGCTGGGATCTTTCATTCCCATATTGACGGCAATCAGTGGGCTGTTGGCAGTGGGTATCGAGGATACGAACCTGGCCATTGCCTTCGTCATGGCGGCCGGCTTTTTCAGCGCATCCTATAACGGACCGATTTACGCCGTGATTGTCACCATTGCCGGGCCGCAATTGCGCGGCTTGGCCGTGTCGTTTGTTCAGATGAGCGCGAACCTGATCGGTGTCGGTCTTGGTGCATGGCTGATCGGCAAAGTGAGCGATGTTGTCGGCGGCAAGGATGGCGTGGCCTGGGGTATTGGCGCTGCCATGCTCTTCTGTATTGCCGGCGGCCTGCTGCTCATGATGGCCAGTCGTCAGATAAGAATTTCAGATAAAGAAGGAGTGGAACATGGATCCGCAAGCCCCCGCGCAATATAAGAATTTGGTAGTTGACCCCAATTGTGTTCCTCGCCCTTATCCGGCGCGGACCGATCATATTCCGACTTCGATGGACGGCATTGACGCCGCTTGGCTGAGCCGCATGATGGGCTATAAATATCCTGGCGTTGTCGCAAAATCGATGGACACGGTCGAACTGCTCAACAGCCACACCACCAAATGGCGGATCAGGGTCGACTGGAATGATGCAGGCATCGCCGCCGGTCTGCCCGCCAATCTGTGCATGAAGGCCAATTGGTCCGGCTCCTTCGACAATGTCGATATCCACGCGCTGGAGGCCCGCTTCTATCATTTCATGGTGCAGGAAATGAAAGTGCCCACTGCCAAATGCTATTATGCAGACTGGGACGATGATGGCAGCGCGCACGGCTTCATCGTGCTCGAAGACCTGAACGATCGTGGCGGAAAATTCGGTCACAGTACGCAGGATAATGGCGTCGACATGATCATGGAGAATCTGAACGGCCTAGCCAAGCTGCACGGCAGCCTTTGGGACAGCGAAAAGATCAGTACGGAAAATGCACCCTGGCTGCAGACCCAGATGGATACTCCGGTTGATAGCGATCAGGTCCGCATCATGTGGCAATGGATCGAACTCAATCTGAAGGAACCCGGTTTCTGTAGTGTAGCGCCGCAGCATTTTCTTGATGATCCGCGCAAGGTAGAACGCGCGTTTGACCGACTGGGCGAGATCGAGCGCGCTTATGATGCGCCCCATTGCATCGCGCTGGGTGATTGCCATCAGGGCAATACCTATATCCTGCCGGAAGGCGAAAGGCTGTGGCTCGACTGGCAACTGGTGCGGCGTGGCCGGCCGTGGCGCGACCTTACCTATTTTGTAGTCGGCGCACTCACTATCGAAGAGCGCCGCAAACACCATAAGGATATGGTCAGGCAATATCGCGAATATCTGATTGCATCGGGCGCACAAGGTGTTCCCAGCTTTGAAGAAGCCTGGGATCAAACCCGTTTGTTTGTGATGTACGGGCTGCAAGCCTGGGTCGCCAATCTCGACGAATGGGGCCAGAACGGTATCCCTATGAACGAACGCTTTTTTGCCGCTGCCGAAGATTATGGCACCTGGAAACTTTTGGGAGAATGAACATGGGACTGGTTGAAGGTAAAGTAGCTGTTGTCACGGGTGCCGGAGCAAATATCGGCGAGGCATGTGCCAAAATGCTCGCCGCGCAGGGTGCCACGGTTGTGGTCGCGGATATCAATATCGAAGGCGCAGAGCGGGTTGCGAGCGAAATTACCGAGAGTGGTGGAACCGCCTTTGCCCATGCCGTCGATCTAGGTGACGAAGCCAGCATCGCCGCAATGGTTGCCGCTGTGATAGAGAAATTTCTACGGATTGACATACTCCACAATAATGCCGCCAATACCGGCGCGGCGCAGATGACTCGTGATGCTGCATTGACCGACATGGAAGCGGAAGTTTGGGATGCTGCCTTTGACGTCAATACGCGCGGTACGATGTTGATGACCAAACATGTTGCACCGCATATGATTGCGGGCGGCGGCGGATCGATCATCAACACAAGTTCTGGAGTGTCGCTACTTGGTGACATATTGAACCCGGCCTATAGCGCGTCCAAAGCGGCGGTAAATGCGCTGACCCGCAATACTGCAGCACAATTCGGTCGCGCGAATATTCGCTGCAATGCTGTGTTGCCGGGTCTGGTTCTCAGCCCTGTAGCACGGGCACAGATGAGCGAGGCGCAACTCGACATGATCCAGCGCCATGTATTGCTGCCGCGCGAAAGCGTCGCGGATGATATTGCAGGAGCCGTTTTGTGGCTCGCGTCTGATTTGGCGGGCTTCGTGACCGGGCAGATCATCTCGGTCGATGGGGGTATCTGCCACCACCAGCCGCATTATGCCGATATGATGGATATGATGACGGCGGCACCGGGCTGAGCAGTCGGCGCCGGAAATACACTCCGAATAAAACTGTTTAAATGGCTGGCATAATCTCTTCCGCCACCCATTGCTGGCGATCAATCCACGCTTGCGCGTCAGTGAGGCCCGGCGGCAGCGGAACGATAGTTTCCGTGATACCCAATTCCTTCAGCCAGCCGATCTGATCGAGGATTTTTTGCTTGTCGCTGGTTCCGGGCGCACGCGGATCATCCAGGATTTCATGATGCGCACCGACGTTCAGCATTTCCAGCGCAAAGAAGAAGTTTAACGGACGGCCATCATATTCGGGCTGTGATTTGATCAGATCAATACATGCAGGGAAGGTTTCCGGCGGCGTCCGGAACGGCGACCAGCCATCACCGAATTTCGCTACACGCTTCAGCACCGGTTCGGCATCGCCGCCAAACCAGATGGGAATACGCGGTTGCTGAATTGGTTTCGGGGCAAAACCGCAATTTTTGAAATTGACGAACTCGCCTTCAAATTCGGGATCGTCTTTCGTCCATAGCTCGATTATCGCGGCAACATATTCGTCCGCCATGCGCCCGCGCTTGTTGAAGGGCACACCCAATATGTCGAATTCTTCTTTCAGCCAGCCGACGCCGAACAGGGCTTCGGCACGCCCACCGGTCAACCAGTCGAGCGTGGACCAGCCCTTGGCCTGCACAATCGGATTGTGCAGCGGCAGGATCGAAACCGACGAAGACAAGCGCAAATTCTTTGTCTGGCCGCCAATATAGCCCAAAGCGACAACCGTGTGGAAATACCAGTCGCCCGAAAGCTCAACATGCTCCTTGGGAATGATGAAATGTTCCCCCAGCATGCATTTGTTGAACCCCAGTGTATCGGCGGCGGCCATCAATCGGCCCACATCAGAACCATTCAGTTCATCTTCCCATGGCTGCACCATAGCTGCCACCTTCATGCTTTTGGGCACGCCTATATTGAGCTTCATCTCTTGCTCTCCCGGTCTGTTTCTTGCACCTTACAATGCGAGGAAAAAGGCTCTGTCAAACCTTCCCAAAGGCAGGGATGTTCAGACCGCGAACCCGCGTGCACCGACAAATTTTGCATCATCCGGCGTATCCAGATCGGCCATCAACCCTTCCCGTCGAAGCACTGGCATCTGCGGATATTGCTGGCAATGGAGAGCACGGCTGTCTGCTCCAAAGCAAAAAGTGAAAGGCCGCCCATCGCCAATAGCCAAGGCGTTGGTACCCTGCCCCGCGCGATCCGTCGCAATTGCCGCGCCGTCACTGGCGGCGTCCACAATCGCCCGCACATCTTCTGCCGATAGCAATGGCAGATCAGCATGGATGATGAGAATTGCTGCATTCCCCTGATCGTCGCGCCAAGCGGTCAATTCCCGGTTCAGGCCGCGAGCCTCATCCCGCGACCACCCACCTTTCCAGCCATCTGGACGGCGGGGCGAAAGAATAGTGATTTGGGACGGATCAAAACATGTCCGCAAAACCCCCAGCACATGCGACGCCATTCGCTCGGCAAGATCGGACCGGGCATCACCGCCCATCATCGAACCCAGCCGGGATTTCCCGTCATTCCCCTGCTTGATGGGCACAAGTACCCGCCAATCGGTCACCTCCTGCACTCCGCCGCGAGTGCAAGAACAGTGCGGGCCACCCGCTCCCGGTCTTCAGGTGATTTCATCAGCGTATCGGTGCGCGCAATCGCCACGGATTGCGGTGCTTCATCCTTGTTGTGCACGACCAATCCGTCGAGCAAATTGCCGTAATGGGCTGCGATGCTATGGTTCGTCACTTCCAGTCCCAATTCGTCCATAAGTTTCGCGGTCGGGCCTTTTACAGCCTTGCCTTCAACCAAAGGAGACACAGCAATCACGGGTGCTTTGGTCGATTCCAGAGCTTTCCTGATCTGCGGTATGGCGAGCAAGGGATCAACGCTCAGCCAAGGATTGGACGGCGCGACGAGGACGGTATCGCAGTCCATAATCGCAGCGACAACCCCTGGCGCGGGAACAGCCTCTGCCGCGCCTTCAAAACGCACGGCCTGCACTTTTGGCGCGCATTGCCGTTCCACAAAATAGCGTTGAAAGGACAGCAACCCTTCGTCCGTTTCGACCCATGTGGCAACCGCGTCGTCGGTCATCGGCAAAATGGAAAGCTGCAAATCCCATGCCTCGGCAAAGCGGGCAATGATTCCTGACAAAGGTTCGCCCGCCGAAAGCGCCATACCGCGCAATACGTGCAGAGCCAAATCGCCGTCACCCAGATTGAACCAGTCTTCACCGCCCAATGATTTCAGCGCAGCCATGAAATTCCACGTTTCGCCTTCGCGCCCCCATCCCAACGCCTGGTTGGATTTGCCCGAAAGCGTGTAGAGCAAAGTATCAATATCCGGAGAAATCGGCTGGCCGAAATGGCGAAAATCATCGCCTGTATTGACGATTGCGGTCAGGCTATTTTGTGGCAATATGCGGTAAAGCCCGTCGACCAGCTTTGCCCCGCCAACGCCACCTGTCAGCACGGTGAAGCGCGCGCTCATCGGAAAAGATCCTCGGCTTCGGGTCGGACGATGGCATGGCTAGTCTGCGCCTCGCCCGGCAAGGCCAGTCCGCGCACGATACAGGCCGCTATGCCTTCCGCGCCCTCGCCCATTGCCAGTCCGGCTGCCCCGGCCACGGCATCGGCAACCGCAACATTCGTTACTTGCATGATCCGGCCGTCACGATCCGCATCGCCGCGCTGATCCAGCATGGCAGGCATGCCGGCGACCCCTATTGCAACATTGACGGTGCCCATCCGCCACGGACGGCCGAAACTGTCCGAAATCACCACTGCGGAAGGAAAACCCAAAGCTGCTTCGCACGCGTCGGCGATCCGCTGCGCACTGGCATCCGGTTCGACCGGTAAAAGCAGCAGCCTGTTGCCGTTTCCCGCGCCAATATTGGATGCGTCAATCCCGGCATTGGCCATCACATGGCCGAGACGGTGACGGGTAATCAGGACACCCGGCCCCTTACGCACAACCGCGCTTGATTCCTGCAACACAATCTCGACCAGTGCAGCATCCTTGCCCACTTCCCCGGCAAGGGCGATCGCTTCCGGGGACGCTGTAATGTTCGTGGGATCGACAAAGCGGTCCTCCGCCTTGGACACGATTTTTTGTGTGACCACCAGCACATCACCAGGCAAGAGCCTGGCGTCATTCTCCATGCACCGCGCCGCCAGCATCTGCGGCAACGGGTCGCCTGGCTGAATTTCAGGCAGGCCTGCAATGGGAAGGATCTGGATCATGGCACGGTTAATCTGCGGGCCCAAATTCGCCCGTAATCCTTATGCCAGCGCCGTCCACCTGATAAAATTTGTTGATGAAGATGAGCAACGAAGTCATCGCTTCTGCCGCCGCCGAATTGACCAGCGCGCCGGCATGAACGCCGCGCAAACCAATGGCATCAGCGAGTGCAACCACTTCGGCACGGGCCGCTTTCTCGTCGCCAAATATCAATATGTCACAATCTACGTCGACATCCTGAGCCAGCTTGTGTGCGGCAACATTGTGGAAGCCGGAAACCAGACGTACATCTTCGCCCAATATCGCCGCTGCCTTTGCCGCAGCGGAACCTTCCGGAGGCATTTGCACGCGCATCACTTTTGGTGGAACCAGCGGAACACTCGTATCCACGACAATCTTGCCGGCAACATGCGGCTTGATATCCTCAAGCGTAGTCGTTTGCGCACCAAAGGGCACAGTGATGATCACCAGATCAGCCGCAGCAGCAGCATCCGCATTGGCCATGCCTGTCAGCCCGTGGCCAAGCTCAGCGGCTTTCTCCGCCGCGCTGCCTGCTGTGCGTGACCCGATTATCACATTGCGTCCCGCCCGTGCGAGCCGCCACGCCAACGCGCTGCCCAGCTTTCCCGTTCCGCCAATGACGGCAATTTTGCTGCTCATATTTATTTCCTAATTTTACCCTGCAAGGGTCAATTGACCGGAGCGCTGGCCATAGACGGTGCTGCGTTCACGTAAAGGGCGGCCTAGTCCGTCCGCAAGCAACTGCATTTGCGGAACATCAAAAATCTGCCCATTCACTCCTCCGGCCGCGCGCGTAATCGATTCGTCCATGAGTGTACCGCCCAGATCATTCGCGCCGGATTGTAGCATGGCTGCCGCGCCATCTGGCCCCAGCTTTACCCAGCTTGTTTGTATATTGGATATCGCGCCGTCAAGCGCGATGCGGGCCACCGCGTGCATCAAGACGGTTTCGCGCCACGTCGGACCGGAACGGGTTTCCCCCCTGCGCCAGTTGGGGGCTTCCATATGCACGAATGGCAGCGGCACAAACTCCGTAAAACCGCCGGTTTCCTGCTGAAGCATCCGCAACTGCAACAGATGCTCGGCCCAATGATCATAGGTTTCGACGTGGCCGAACATGATCGTCGCGGTAGATGGAAGGCCGACTTTGTGCGCCGCACGCATGACCGATAGCCACTCCTGCGTGTTTACCTTGTCCGCACAGATGACAGAGCGGATATCGTCCGACAGGATTTCCGCAGCGGTGCCCGGCAATGTTGCCAGCCCTGCCTCTTTCAAATCAGTCAGATAGTCTTCGTAAGACAGGCCCAAAGTCGTCGCGCCATGATGCACTTCCAAAGGCGAAAAAGCGTGGACGTGCATTTGCGGAACGGCTGCCTTGACCGCTTCCACTATGCCGCGATAGGTGCGCCCGTCATAGCTTGGGTGAATGCCGCCCTGCAGACAGACCTCGCTTGCTCCCCGCTCCCATGCCTCCACAGTGCGGCGGGCGATTTCTTGATGGTCGATATTATAGGCAGGCCCCCGCTCGCTCCGTGTACTGCCTTTGGAGAAGGCACAAAAGCCGCAACGATAGAGGCAAATGTTGGTATAGTTTATGTTGCGGTTGACGACATGGGTGATTGTCTCTCCCACGCGGTCCTCGCGCAATTCATTGGCAAAGGCCCGAACATGGTCAAAATCTCGGCCTTCAGCGGTGAACAGCCTTGCAATCTGAGCCTTCCCCAGTTCTTCGCCCTGCGCAACCAATCCCAAAGAGATTGCAATCTGGGGATCCCGTCCGGTGACGATCGACGCCATTAATTCGGGCGCTTCATCACCTGCCCCGGGATGCCAGCTATTCTCACGCACCAACCCGCGCGAATCTACTGATCGGCGGATAGCGGTTTGTAACGCAGGGTCGGCCCAGCGCGTCACGTCGCGTGCAAAAGCGGGACCGATGGCGAGGCGCTGACGCAAGTGGCGTCCCGCCGCCTCGGTTTCCGTTTCCAGTTTCTCCAAATGCGGCCACGGCGCTTCCGGATTTACATGATCAGGTGTTACCGGGGATACCCCGCCCCAGTCGTTCACACCCGCGCGAACGAGTTGGGACAGCGAACCGTCGCGCAAATTGGGCGGGGCCTGTATTGTCATATCCGGCCCCAGGATCAGGCGCGCCGCGGCGATGGTCCATAGATGCTCGTCGAGTGGCAGATCGGGCGCATCGCGCATCAGGGTATCGGCCTTTGACCGAAAATTCTGGATAATCACTTCCTGGATATGGCCATAGCGCTCCGCCAAATCCCGGATGGCCAGCAACGCCTCGATCCTCTCCAGTCGCGTTTCGCCAATTCCGATGAGAAGTCCGGTGGTGAACGGAACTTCTGCCTCTCCGGCAAAGCGGATCGATTCCAGCCGGACAGATGGAAGTTTGTCCGGCGAGCCATAATGTGGCATCCCCTTTTCGCAAAGTCGGTCGGAACTGCTTTCCAGCATCAATCCCATCGAAGCCGATAACGGACGCAGGATGGCATAGTCCTGAGCGTTCATTATGCCGGGATTAAGATGCGGCAAAAGACCGGTTTCTTTCAGCACGAGCGCGGCCACATGCGCCAGATAGTCCAGCGTGCTGGCAAAGCCGCGATCCGTAAGCCAATTGCGCGCGACCGAATAGCGGTCCTCCGGCCTGTCACCCAGCGTAAACAGTGCTTCCCGGCAACCTTGCGCTTCGCCGGCGCGTGCAATTTCCAGAACTTCTTCTGGCTCAAGAAAAGGTGCGGGCAGTTCCGAAGGGCGATGCGCGAATGTGCAATAATGGCAAACATCCCGGCACAATTTGGTCAACGGAATGAAGACCTTGCGGGAGTAAGTTACGACCGTTCCATGTCCTGAAACCGTCATCGTTTCGGCGCGGGACAGAAGTTCCGGCATCGAAACCGCATCCAGATGTTCCAGCCAGTCGCTTGCGTTATCAGTGTTCCAAGTCTTTGTCATATCAGCTTACATTGCCTCCCTGGCTGCCGCGAGGCCGCGGATCGTGACCAGCGGATCAGCATGACCGGGCAAGGCGGCGATCAGCGTCGAAACCCCCATCGCTTCCATTTTCCGCATGACGTCGGTTACATGCGCCTCTGGTCCGGTAATCGTGTCAAAATCCTGAAGAAATTCGGAAATGCCCATCTCGTCCATCAACTTCACATTCTTGCCGCCAACCACGACATGCTCGGTCGGATCATAGCGGGTCTGGAACGCTTCAATCAGCGGCCGAACATTGGCAGGCAGTATGGCTAGCGCCTCTGGTGTACGCAGTGCCATCGCATTGACAGCAATAAACGCTTTCAGATCATCGATCGCCTGCGCGCGATCCTGACGAACGGAGAGAAAGCTTGTTACCCAAATATCAACTAAGTCGGCATCCCGCCCCGCTCGCGTTGCAGCATCGCGCACAGCGGCGATTTTACCTTCCAGCACTTCCAGATGCTGATCACCGGCAAAGAGGATGACGCCATCCGCCTGCTCACCCGCCAGCGCCAGCGCCTTGGGGCCAAAGGCGGAATAATAGATCGGAATCGAGCGAGCGAATCTCAGCCCCTTGACCGGCCGGCCGTCCCAGATAATTTCTTCGCCCGCAAACAACGCCTTATAAGCTGCCATTTCCGCTCGAATTTCTTTCTGTGTGGCGGGCATACGGCCAACAGCCATCACAGTGCTGCCCCCTGTTGCAAGTCCGAGAGCAACCCTACCATCCGTCATTTCATCGAGTGTGCACAAGGCGTTTGCGGAAACCAGAGGATGCCGCATGAAGGGAGAGGTCACGAGCGGAGCAATCTGCGCATCGGGTGCCTCCTGCGCGGCAATGGTTAGGGAGACAACCATCTCGTGCCAGCCTGCCGGAGAATCCCCGACCGTGACAAGTTCGTAACCGAGATCGGAAGCGGCGCGAATCTCAGCCCGAAAATCTTCGAGTCGATTGCCCCACATACTGCAAATGCCAATTTTCATTCAGCTTGCCTATCCTATCTTCGTCCAAACACTACCGGCCAAAGGATAGGAAGCCAAGTGATCGACAAATAGTTTCAATCCACGAATTTCAGATATTCGTCCGGTCACCGCCCTTGAGTTGCAAAATCTCACGCGCCTCCTCCGGCGTCGCAACAGAAAGACCCATATTCTCTATTATTTCGCGCGCCATTTTCACCTGTTCAGCATTGGTTTCCGCCAGTTTTCCGCGGCCTGCCCAAAGTGAATCCTCCAACCCGACGCGGACATTTCCGCCCATCGAAGCCGCCATCGCGACAATACTCATTTGTCTTGCACCCGCGCCAAGCACAGACCATTCATATTGATCTCCAAACAACCGGTCAGCTGTCCGTTTCATGTGCATCACGTCATCAGGATGACTGCCGATCCCTCCCAATATGCCAAAGCAGGTCTGGATGAACAACGGTGCCTTGACCAGGCCCCGGTCAAGAAAATGGGCCAGATTGTAAAGGTGGCTGGTATCATAGCATTCAAATTCAAACCGCGTGCCCAGCGGCGTTAACAGCGCCAGCAAGTCTTCAATATCCTGGTAGGTATTCTTGAACACCAGATCGCGCGAAGCTTCGAGCGTCGCCGGCTCCCAATCATGCTTCCAATCCTTGTAACGATCGAGCATCGGAAACAGGCCAAAACCCATCGTCCCCATATTCAGCGAGGCCACTTCCGGTTCAAAAGTCGTTGCCGGACGTAGCCGCTCCTGCAACGCCATCGAGGGATGGCCACCTGTTGTGAGATTGATTACCGCATCGCACCGCTGCTTAATCACCTTCAGGAACGGCTCAAACAAATCCGGATTCTGATCCGGACGCCCATCCACCGGATTGCGGGCATGAAGGTGGATGATCGCCGCTCCCGCTTCGGCTGCACCGATCGCAGCTTCCCCGATTTCTTCCGCCGTTATCGGCAGATGTGGCGACATTGAGGGCGTATGGATCGCTCCGGTTACCGCACAACTTATGATGACTTTGCCTTTTGCCATTTACTACTCCCGCAATTTTATGTGTCTATGGCGAGGCTAGAAGGAAGTTGCTGCTTCGCTATCTTTCCTTCGATAGGGTGCTGGGTCAGATATCAGGGTAATATTCCCATTTGTCGCGCTCTTATGACAGCTTGCGGCCTACGGCGAACGCCCAGCTTGTCGTATATTTGCTGCATATACCATTTGACCGTGCCTTCGGTGAGGCCAAGCCGGTCGCCAATCTCGCGGTTGCGCAAGCCGCCGCTGACCATGGTCAGAATTTCGACTTCTCGTACAGAAAGGCTACTGCCTAGTCCAAATTCTTCCTCGTCATCCCCGCTCATCTTCGGCGTACCCCTCAGGACGGACACCAGCTCGGCGGCGAACCTGTCCACGGGCGTATCCAGCGCCGGGCCATCGGCATAGGATTCCACCAACAGGGACGAAATTGCCTCTCCTTCATCGACAAAGGGGCGGATCCACCCCCCTGGTTCCGCCAGTTCGACAGCGGCCCGAACAGATCTTCGCGCTTCCGACCGGTTTCCAGCCAACACAGCGATTTCGGCCAGCAGCAGCTCGAAACTGACAGCCGAACGGATGGCCCCGCGCCTGCGCACGAACTCCAGCCAGCGTTTTGCGATTTTGCGCGATCGAACTAGCCGAAAACGGTGCATCTCCAGCCGTAACCAGGCAATCGCCATCCACTCGTTGAGACGTGTAGGATTGAGTGTCGGTACAGGCTCTCCTTCAACCGTCAGATCGCTGGAATGGAAGAGCTGTTCCGCCTGATCCAGTTTCCCGGATTTTACCAGCATCCGTACCTGTTCCGAGAGTATAAGTGCCCGCAACCGGTCAAGTCCGCATTCTATCGCAACGAGCTGCGCTTCTTCCAAGCCGGACAAGGCGCTCGCCATATCCCCTTCTGCGGCGGCCAGACGTGCACGAACCAAATAGCCGGACGCGAGTTGATCGACAAAACCCCATTGGCGAATGGAAGGCAGATAGTCCTCAACCAGCCGAGCGGCTTCTGTCAATTCGCCACATTCATAATGCAGTTCGGCAAGCGGAAGGCCGGGAAGCGCAGCAATCCCGGAATTCTCTCCCTCGATCCCTATGGCCAGGCTATGGGCTTCTGTCAGATATTGGCGCGCCATCTGGGTCTTGCCTTGCGCGACCAGTGTCGGCGCGACCGAAGATTTAAGCGCGATAGACGCAAAGTCGGAACCCGGACGGCCGAGGGCTTTTCGTAATTCCGCCTCCAGCTTCAACATGTCGTGGAAATGATAAAGCTCTCGCCTCGCAGAGAGCAATTGTGCGATCAGCGTACAGCTCAAATACGGATGATCATCACCCAGGTCTTCAAGCAACAATTCCGATTCACGTTCAACGAAGGACATATTGTCACGGGCAGCTTCCAGCATGATTTTTCGGTGACGGACCCGGAAATCCATTTGCCTGGCTTCATAATCATCTATCGCACCGGATTGCGTCGCTGATTCAATGGCCGCTTCAGCTGCGACGATCAGGCGTTCCGCGGACTTGAAAGCCAGCCTTCGACTGCGTCGCCACGACATGGCAAGGAGCAGTGATGGACAGTCTTGCAGTAAATCCCATGGCAATTCACTGGCCATTTCGTCAACACGGTAAAGCAAACCGCTATAGGTCATCTGCTCAGCAAGCCGGTCGAGTTGTTGTGCCAGAAAAGCCTGGTCCCTGCTCTTTTCCGCGTGCTCAATAGCGTTTTGGAAGTCTCCTGAATCTGCGAAAAAACTACTGGCCCTGCAATGGAGTTCGGCAGCTCTTTCGGGCGCTCGCATCATTAGGCGACCGTAGACCATTTCCCTGAACAGGGTGTAATAGCGATACCGACTGCGCTCCCGATCGATTTCAGTCAGAAACAGCCCGCGACCAAACACATCTTCGAGAATGATCCGCGCATTTTCTGATTGCACTACTGCAGCGCAGCCAGAGGGCGTCAATTCGTCCAGAATAGAGGTATTCACAATGAAATCCCGGATATTCTGCGGTAGCCCGGCCAAGACTTCTTCATGGAAATAACTGGCGAATTCGTCTCGAAGGCCAGTTGTCCCTCCCTCCGGAGGATGACCTTCAGCCTGATCCAGTTGCCAGGCCCCCACGGCGAGCACGAGTCCAGTGGCCCAGCCTTGGGTGTCCGCTACCATTTTCTGGATTTCATCAGCAGGAATTTTCGCTTCACTCTCCTGGAGAATGAGTTGCGTTGCTTCATCATTGTCAAAACACAAATGTCGCACCCGGACTTCCACCAGATATCCCAGTGCCCGCATGCGCGCCAGGCTAATTCCACTTTCGCCACGTGACGCTAGAATCGTCGTCAATGCGTCGCGGGCGCTCGCGATCATCTGCTCGATAAACTCATGGATTTCTGGTGCCAGCAACTGTGCATCGTCGATGCAAAGAACGGGGCGCGGACCGGACGTGGCGGACAAATTGGCCAGCCAGCTACGGGCCCCTCCATCACCAACCCCGAGATCCGGCACCAGACCTGCGGAAACGCTTGCCGATTTTAGCGCATCAAGGAAAGTTTCGAGCGAATCTATTCCCGCCCGAGCAGCGATCCAGATTATCGGGCGACCCGTTGCACCAAGGACTTCCGCCCATCTCAGCATGGCTGTTGTCTTGCCAAAACCGGGAGGGCTACTCACGGTTGCAATACGCGCTGCGCCCACGGTTTCCGCCAGTTCCTCGATGATGGCACGCTTCACATAGCGATGCGCCGCACGTGGCGGAACAATGGTTGTAGGCACCACACCCATATCAAACATCCTCTTTTTTTGCACGAGTGATCGCTCACCCTCTCGTTCGTCCTTGGCGGCCACTATCCGTCAGAAATAAGCAGAGCACAAGCTTCAATTCCTATCCGCAGATAGGTTGCCGTCTCCTACCGTTAGACCAAGCCATAACTAGACGAAGTTTGGATTCCGGGATCAACAACAGAAGGCTAGTCAGGCAAATGGATTTTGAACTTCCCGAGGAACATCGTTCATTTCGCGACATGGTTCGCCGCTGGGTCGATGCAGAATGCCCCAAAGACTGGGCCCGCAAGCTGGAGGCGGATGAGCATAATTATCCGCACGAACTTTGGACCAAGTTCACTGAGGCGGGTTTCCACGGCGTTGGTATTTCCGAGGATTTTGGCGGGCAAGGCGGCGATGTACTGATGCAGATGCTGCTCGCGCGGGAACTCGCCCGTTCGCTCGGCGGCCTTGCGTGGATCTGGGGCATTACTTCTTTCGCCGGTTCCAAGTCGATTGGACTTTATGGTTCACCGGAGCAAAAAGCGAAATATCTGCCCGAAATCGCGGCGGGCAGATTAAAAGCGGCCATTTCCTTCACCGAACCCGGCGGCGGTACCGATCTGCTTGGCGGGCTCGCCACGACAGCAGAAAAAGTGGATGGCGGCTGGGTGCTGAATGGCGAGAAAATCTGGAGCTCATCGGCCCATGTTGCCGACTATCTGTTGTGCATCGCCCGCACCGACAAAAATGTGGAAAAGAAGCATCAGGGCCTGACCCTGTTCTGGGTGCCGGCCAAGACGGAAGGCGTAAAGATTACCTCGCTGCCAAAACTGGGCATGCGCTCAATGGGCAGTTGCAGCGTGGTTTATGACAATGTGTTTGTCGCAGATGAAAACGTCCTCGCTGAGCCGAACCAGGCCTGGTACACTTTGCTGCCAACGCTCAACAACGAACGCATCATGGTTGGCGCGTTTTGCCTCGGCGTCATTGACGGCGTGCTGGAAGATGCCCTCGCCTATGTCATGCAGCGCAAGGCATTTGGCAAATATATCGGCCAGTTTCAGATCTTGCAGCATTATATCGCCGAGATCGCGACCATGCAGCAAACCACTGAATTGCTCCTTCATTTCTGTGCCGACAGGCAAGCGCGCGGTGAGAATGTAGGCAATCAGGCCAATATGCTGAAGCTGTTCGCATCCGAAAATGCCAACAAAGCCGCAGATATGGGCGTCCAGATTCTGGGCGGCATGGGCTATTCGGCAGAAACCGATATGCAGCGCTACTGGCGCGACAGCCGCTTGTGGCGGATCGGCCCGGTTACCAATGAAATGGTAAAGAACGGTATCGCTGAATCACTCGGCCTGCCCCGCTCCTTTTAAAATTCAGGAAAGATAGAAACATGAAAGCTTTATTGCAGGAAACCTCGGAAGGCCCTGAGGCCGTCCGCGTCACGGAAGTCGAAACACCGACGCCCAAAGCAGGCGAAGTGCGAGTCGCCATCAAGGCTGCATCAATCAATCACCGGGAAATGTGGATCTCGCGTGGCCTTTATCCAGGCATGAACCTGCCCACGACGATGGGCTGCGATGGAGCCGGCGTGGTTGATATGCTGGGCGATGGCGTATCAGGCGTATCTATTGGCGATGAGGTTGTAATCTATCCAGGTCTGGATTGGGGTTCAAACCGCCACGCACCAACGCCGGAATTTGGTCTCCTCGGGATGCCGCATGGCGGCACCATTGCCGAATATATCTGCGTACCTGCCGAAAACCTCGCTCCCAAGCCTGCATTCATGAGTTGGGAAGAAGCCGCTGCAACCGTGCTGACCGGTCTCACGGCCTGGCGCGCGCTGATGTTCAAGGGACAGCTTCAACCAAGCGATACATTGCTGATCAGCGGCGTTGGCGGCGGTGTGGCCACCTTTGGCTTGGCCTTTGCCGTGGCCCTGGGTGCGAAGGTCTATGTCACGGGCGAAAGTGAAGAAGTTCTTGCTCGCGCCAAGGGAATGGGTGCACTCGGTGGCCTGCTCTTTACCGATCCCGAATGGCGCAAACAGGTCGGCAAACTGACCGGTGGCATTGATGTGGTGCTGGATGGCGCGCCCGCGCCAAGCTACGCCAATTATGTCCGCGCCATCAATCCTGGCGCGCGGATCGTGATCTACGGATCAACAGCTGGCGACAAGTTTGAAATAACGGCAACTGGCATCTTCCTGAAAAGCGCTAGCATCGTTGGCAGCCAGGTCGGCGATCCTCAGGATTTCCGGGACATGCTGGCTTTTGTAAACAAGCACCAAATCAAGCCGGTGATCGAGAAAAGCTTTCCTCTTGCGGAAGCGAAAGAGGCTCTGCTCTATCTTGAAAAGCAGCACAGCTTTGGCAAGGTGGTGGTAACGGTATGAGCAATCCGTTTGATCTTTCAGGAAAAACGGCGCTGGTTACCGGCGGTGCTCAGGGTTTGGGCCGGATGATTGCCGAAGGGTTGATTGGGGCTGGCGCGCGGGTCGTCATCACATCTCGTTCTGCCGAAAAAGCAGCCCAAGCGGCAAAGGAAATCTCCGACAAAGGGTTGTGCATTGGCCTTGGCGCCGACCTGTCCACGCCTCAGGCGGCTGTCAATCTGGCGCAGGAGTTCCGTGAAGTCGTCGGCGACGAGCTGCATGTCCTCGTCAACAACGCTGGCCAGTCCTGGGGTGCCAATGTTGATGATTTTCCGGATGAAGCCTGGGGCAATGTGCTCGCAGTCAACCTCCAGATGCCCTTTACACTGGTTCGCGAATTTCTTCCCGAACTGGAGAAAGCAGGTCATGCAGAAGACCCCGCTCGGATCTTGAATATCGGCTCGATAGCCGGTGCGACGGCATTGCGGTTGAGAGCATATAGCTATTCGAGCAGCAAGGCCGCGATCCACCAGCTCACCCGGGATCTTGCCGGTGATCTGGTGAAACGGAATATTTCCGCAAATGCCATTTTGCCAGGATTTTTCCCGACCGGTATGACCGCGCATCTGCGCGACGCCGAGGAGGAAGTAAATCCCAAGTTGCTGGCAAAAATTCCGATGAAACGGATGGGGAAACCCGATGAAATCGCTGCTCTCGCAATATTTCTGTCGAGCAGGTCCAGTGCCTATATTACCGGCGCGGCGATACCGATGGACGGCGGAATTGTCGGTTGCGGGTGAATCTGTGAAAGCGAGAACAACCTATCCTCCGAAAGGGTCTATATTTGCAATGGATTGCATTGGATTTTAGCTGAGCATTTATGACAATTTATAAGTCCCTTACGGAGAAAATATAGGTGTCTGACAAGAGCGAAAACCCCGCCCGCATGCGGATCAGCGTCAGCCCGCTGGCAGATATGCTTTTAAAGGCATGGGATCAATATCCGGAAAAGGAAGCCTTTGTCTTCCCGGGTGCGCGCAAAAGCTATGACACTGTGGTGCAATCGGTAATCCGGCGCGCGCGCGGTCTCATCGGCCTTGGCATAAAGCCCGGCGATCATGTCGGCATCCTGTTACCGTCGGGTATCGAGTTTGTCGAAACCCTGTTTGCCGTCGCCATGGTGGGCGGTGTTTCCGTGTTGATGAACGCCCGCTATCGCGCACCAGAAGTGGCCTATGTCACTGAAAATGCGGATTTGGTAGCCATTGTCACAAACAGCGAAGCCGATGAATTTGTAGATTTTGTCGCCCGCTTGAGCGAGGCTTTCCCAGAACTGGCAAGCGCGAAGGATCCATTGGATTTATCACTAGCGGCTGTACCGAAGCTCGGGAGACTGATTCTGCATGGCGGCAAGCAGGCCGCCGGCTTTGTCGATCAGACCGGGTTTGATAGCGCCGCACAGGCGATAAGCGAAGATGCGGTTCATGCCACACGGCTAGGCGTCCGCCTGCGCGATACGTGCATGATTCTTTATACTTCGGGCACCTCGGCCAATCCCAAAGGCTGCCTTCTCAGCCACGAAGCGATCTGCCGGGAAGCCAGCAATCTGGCACGCAATCGCTGGGCATTTTCGTCTGATGAACGGGTCTGGTCACCCATGCCCTTGTTCCACATTGCCGCCATGCTGAGCATGGTTGGTGCCATCGAGGTCGGCGGTACCTTTATCGGTCAACCCCATTTTGATGCTGGCGAGAGCCTTCGCCAGATCGAGGCGGAAAAGGCCAGCATGCTATTCCTGCCCTTTGTCACATTCCATCAAGCGATGATCGCTCATCCGGATTGGGACAAGACTGACATGAGTTCGGTCCGGCTTATGAACAGCTGTTTTAGCCAGATGCCCAAGTCGGTCGGCGATGCCTATCGCGCCAAGGCGCCCGGTGCGCTACAAGTCGGCACATATGGCATGACGGAGGCAAGCGGAATTGTGACTACAGGCGGCTATGATATGGATCCGGAAATGGGTTTCCAGGCGCTTGGTTACCCGATGGCTGGAGTCAGCATAAATATTGTCGATCTCGAGAGCGGTCAGATTTTGCCTACCGGGGAACGCGGCGAAATCTGGATCAAGGGCTATAGCCTGCTTGATCGCTATTATCGCGATCCTGAAAAAACCGCAGAAGCGCTGGGCGAAGACGGCTGGTATCGCAGCGGCGACATCGGTTCTATCGATCAGAACGGGCATCTGCTCTTCCATGGCCGTTTCAAGGATATGCTGAAAGTGGGTGGCGAGAATGTCGCTGCCGCCGAAGTGGAAGCCGTGCTGGCCGCGCATGAAGGCGTTCAGCTTGCACAGGTTGTCGGGCTTCCTGATGACCGGCTGGCTGAGATACCGGCAGCTTTCATAGAACGCAGCGGCGAGAGCGAAGTGAGCGAAGAAGAACTGCTCGGTTTCGTAAAAGAACGGATTGCATCCTTCAAAGTGCCTCGCCACATCCGCTTCATAGATGAATGGCCAATGTCGGCGTCAAAAATCCAGAAGTTCAAGCTTCGGCAGCAACTGATGGCTGAACTTGGTCTTGCCGATTGAGGAACTGCATATGCGCGTTATCATAACCGGAGCCGCCAGCGGAATTGGACGTGCCGTTGCCGAACAGCTGGCCGCAGGCACGGTTATTCCGGGGCCACACCAGTTGCTGCTCACGGACCGCGATGCGGAAGGTCTGAAGTCGGTAGCCAACGGCATTGGTCCGACCGCCGCATCCTGCGTGGCAGACCTTTCTGCCCCCGATTGCGGCGATACGATTGTTGCCGCTGCCATTGCCCATATGGATGGTGTCGATGCAGTCGTTAGCAACGCCGGTATCATTGCCGGTGGCGCCCTGGTGGACATGACCGCGGATGATTTTGACCGGATTTATTCGATCAACACGCGTGCGACCTGGGCACTTGCAAAAGCCGCCCATCCGCATCTCGCTGCGAGCAAGGGTGCGTTTGTCGCAACGGCCTCCATGTCGGCGACCCAGGCGACGCCGGGTCTCGGCTTTTATTCTTCCAGCAAAGCAGCCTTGCTAATGCTGATCCGGCAACTCGCGCTGGAATGGGGCGGTGATGGCATAAGGTGCAATACCGTTTCCCCCGGACCAACATATACACCAATGACCCAGGCCGGTTATGATGACAAAGAGCGCCGCGCCCAACGCGAGTCGATGATCCCGCTCGGGAAGCTTGGCATGGCGGAAGATGTCGCCAACGCGATCTTGTTCCTCATCAGCCCGCTAGCCAGCCACGTCACCGGTATCGACATTCTGGTTGATGGCGGCATGAGCAATAACCTGATGCCCGCGACCGGTGGTGGAACCGGTCAAAAGCCAAGTAAATAATATAAAAAACGGAGAAGAACATGCGCCTCGCACGAGTAACAAAAGACGGAAAAATCGGCCTCGCGGCCAAAACGGGAGACAAGATCTCACTTGCCTATGGCGAGGATATTGCCGATCTGGATGCTCATATCGCTGCCGGAACGCTTGATGCTGCAGGCGCCAAAGCGGCTGCGGGTGAAGCTGTCGATGAAGCAAATCTGGTCTTCCTGCCGCCACTGGCGCGGGCGGGCAAGGTTATCTGCCTCGGCTTGAACTATGCCGATCACGCCGCCGAAGCCAATTTGGATGTACCCGAATTTCCAACCATATTTGCTCGATTTGCTTCCAATCTCATCGGACATAACGCTCCGATCCTGAAGCCGAAAACGTCCGATCAACTGGATTATGAGGGTGAGATGGTGGCGGTTATCGGCAAACGGGCAAAAAATGTTCCAGCATCCGAAGCCTTGTCCCATGTCATGGGCTATTCGGTATTTAATGATGGTTCGGTTCGCGATTATCAGCTCAAGACTCCGCAATGGACGGCGGGCAAAAACTTCGACAATACCGGATCATTCGGCCCTTGGCTGGTGACCGCCGATGAACTGCCGGCGGGCGGAGAAGGACTCAAAATCGAAACGCGGCTCAATGGCAATGTCATGCAATCGGCCAGTACCGACCAGATGATCTTCAACGTCGAGCAGACGGTGACGCTGTTGTCCTCCTTCCTGACGCTGGAGCCGGGCGATGTATTGGTGATGGGAACGCCTTCGGGAATCGGGCTTGCCCGCACTCCGCCTGTTTTCATGAAGGACGGCGATGTAATCGAGGTAGAGATCGAGAATATTGGCCTGTTGCGCAATCCGATTGCGGCGGAATAAGTTTCGACTAGCGAGTCAGGCAAAGGTGAGGAATGTGAAATGACAGCAAAGAGAGCGGGAGCGCTGGGCGTTCATTCGATTGACCATTTTGGACTTCAGGTACCCGACCTGAATGTCGCCCGATCCTTTTACGACGCATTCGGGCTCGATGTCCGGGATTCGGCTGAAGGGCTGGAACTGTTCACGGTCGGCCATCCACAGTGCTGGGGGCGGATCGTGCAAGCGCCGGTCAAGCAACTGCAATATCTCAGCTTTGGTATGTTTGGCGAGGACGAAGCCGCCATGATCGCGCATCTCGAATCCAAAGGGGCCGTGAAGATTGACGGCCTGCCTGGTGCGCCTGCGGGAGGCATATGGATAGAAGGCTTTGACGGCTTGCCAATCAACATTCGCGTGGCGGAGAAATGTTCGCCTGATGCGAAGACAAAGTTTGAAACTATCTCGTCGGCACCAGGCACATCGGGAGCGATCCTGAATTCTGCCGCTCCAAAAACGCAACCGCGCAACCTCTCCCATTTTGCCATTTATACCACCGATGTAATCGCTGCGACGGCATGGTATGAAAACATGCTTGGTCTCCGCCTCTCGGATGGCAGTGGTCCCGTTGTCGCGTTCCTCCACGGACCGCATGGCAGCGATCATCATCTACTGGCGCTGGTCGGCTCTACCCATCGCGGGATGCATCATAGCAGCTGGGACGTCGGGTCGGTCCAGGAAGTCGGCCTTGGCTCTGCCCAGATGTTCCGCGCGGGATACAAAGAAGGCTGGGGTGTGGGTCGTCACGTTCTGGGTGGGAACTATTTCTATTATGCCCGTGATCCGTGGGGCAGTTACGCTGAGTTTTCAGCCGATATTGACTATATTCCCGCAGACTGTGAATGGCCTTCTGCCCAGCACGCACCGGAAGACAGCTTTTACCTCTGGGGGCCGGACGTGCCGCCAGAGCTCGTCTCCAACCTTGAACCAGGAGCACCCGAATAATGGCTACATATCTTTTAATGCACGGCGGCGGCATGGGCGGTTGGACATGGAAATTCATGCGCGAAATCCTTGAAGCGAAGGGCAATAAAGTTTTCACGCCGACGTTTACCGGCTTTGGCGAACGCGTGCACCTGATTGGCCGCGATATCGGCAATGAAACCCATGTGACGGATATCGTCAATGTTCTGCATTATGAAGATTTGACCGATGTCATCCTGGTGGCGCACAGCTACTCCGGTACAGTTGCACCGGGCGTGCTGGCGCAGGCCGGGGACCGCATCCGCCGGGTGATCTATCTGGATGCGATCATCCCTCATGCAGGCGAACGGATTGCTTCCCTGCTCGGTTTTGCGAGTGAGGAAGAAATGGTCGAGCTGGATGCGATGCTCGATGCGGGTGAAGGGCCGATCGGCTCTGGCGTCCACGAACAGCAGCGAGCCATGGCCAAGGAACATCCGCATATGATGGACCGGGATCGTGAACAATGGCTGCTTGATCATCTGTCTGACCAGCCCATGCGCGCTACTTGTTGCGTCATTCCTGTGGGGGCTGAGAGCATCAAGCATCCGGTCGACTATATCGCTGCAAAAAATACCATCATGACAGCCATGCATGAACGCGCCCGTGCTTTGGGTTGGCCGGTTCATGATCATCCGGGGGACCATGCTTTCAATGTAGGTGACCCCGAAGGCGTATGCGATATCATTGAAAAGATTGTCGGTTGATGGATACTGCAAACCTGTTTTCCGTCAAAGGTCGCGTTGCCCTTGTTACCGGCGGTAGCGCTGGCATCGGCAGGATGATCGCAACCGGTCTCGCCGCCGCTGGTGCACGCGTTTATATTTGTGCGCGAGGGGCTGAAAAAATTGCCAAGGCCGCTGAAGAAATGGAGGGGGATGTCATAGGCCTAGCAGCTGATGTCTCCACGGCTGAAGGTATCGCTTTACTGGTTGCAGAGATTGAAGGGCGGGAATCCGCGCTGCATATTCTGGTCAACAATGCGGGCACGCTAACGGACGCGCCGATTGATACGTTCAGTGAAAATGAGTGGGACGATGTGATCGACCTCAATCTCAAGACACCCTTTTTCCTGATGCAAAAGCTTCTTCCTCTTCTGCGCGCCGGAGCGAGCGCAGAACGCCCGTCAAATGTGATCAACATAGGATCTGTCGGCGCCCTGAAAATCGGCCCGCGCGAAGTGTACAGCTATCAGGCATCAAAGGGCGCGATCCACTGGCTGACCAAATCGATAGCCAAGAAGCTGGGGCCTGATCACATCACGGTCAACGCCATTGCTCCCGGCTTTTTTGAAAGCGACATGACCGTCATCACCGACGATAATATGCGCAAGATGGTGGAGGGCATGGTTCCGCGTGGCCGTACCGGTACGCCGGAGGATATGGCCGGTGCTGCTATTTATCTGGCAAGCCGTGCTGGCGCATATGTCACCGGCTCCGTCATTCCTGTCGAGGGCGGACTGGCGATCTGAACCCTACGTTCGATAGGTTGCCAATCACCGCATAACCCGCAAGGATAAAATATGGACTTTAATCTGACAGAAGAACAGACCGCTTTCCGCGACACTGTACACCGCTGGGTTGACGCAGAGCTCCCCAAAGACCTGATGCGCAAGCTGGAGGCCGACGAAGAAAATTACCCGTATGAAATCTGGGACAAGCTCAAGGAACAGGGCTTTTTCGGCATCGGTATCCCGGAAGAATATGGTGGACTGGGCGGCGACGTCGTCATGCAGATGATTTTCGCGCGTGAAATGGCGCGGACAGCAGGCGGTTTGCTCTGGGTCTGGGGCCTCACTTCCTTTGGCGGTGCCAAGACACTGGCGACTGCGGGTACCGAAGAGCAGCGCAAGAAATGGCTGCCTCAAATGGCGGCTGGCGACCTCCGTGTTTCCCTCTCGATGACCGAACCCGACGGTGGGACGGATGTGTTGGGCGCAATGAAAACCTACGCCGACAAGGTCGACGGCGGCTGGAAGATCAATGGAGCAAAAATGTGGACAACGGCGGCCCGCGCAGCCGACCGGTTGCTGGTACTCTGTCGATCCGACCGCAATGCCGAAAAAAAACACCATGGTCTGACAGCATTTTTTGTCGACGCCAAATCGCCCGGAATTACCGCCACGCTGCTCCCCAAACTGGGTATGCGCGCGATGGGTAGTTGTTCCGTTACCTATGATGATGTTTTCGTTCCCGATGAAGATGTGCTGGGCGAACCGCACAAGGCGTGGAGCGCAATGCTGCCGAGCCTCAATAATGAACGCATCATGGTCGGTGCGCAGTGTCTTGGTGCGATTGACGGCGTTCTGGAAGATGCTCTCGATTATATGAAGCAGCGCAAGGCGTTCGGGAAAATCATCGGGGAATTCCAGATTCTCCAGCATTATGTTGCCGATATCGCTACGTCGCAGAAACTTGTGGAATTGTTGCTCTACAATGTCGCCTGGATGCAGGCACAGGGCATGCCATGCGGCAATGAGGCAAATATGCTCAAGATGGTTGCCACCGAACGCGCAGTGGAAGCGGCGGACCTTGGCATCCAGATATTGGGCGGCATGGGCTATTCAGCCGAAACCGATATGCAGCGTTACTGGCGCGACCACCGCATTCTTCGCATGACGCCAATTTCCAACGAGATGGTCCGTAACAGCATTGCGGAAAATCTTGGTCTGCCGAGGTCATTCTGATGAGTGAACCCGATTTCCCCCCTGCCCCCGATGTTGCCGGAACATCGCTCGATGGCACGAAGATATTCACGATCAGTGCCGACGAAAATGCCGCTTTATGCCGCTCGACCGGTGTTGAACCGGCAAGCGATGGCAGCGCGCACCCGATATATTATTATATCGCAACCCAGGTCGCGATGGGCAAGACGGTCGCTGGCGTCTGCGAAACCTGCGAATTTGATGTGGATGACGGCCCGATGATGGGCTCGTCCGGCGTCAAATTCTCTGAACCGCTGATGGTCGGTCAAAGCTACAAGGTTACCGGCGAAATACTCAGTCTGGTCCGCAAGCAGAGCCGCAAATTGGGCGTGATGGACGTCCTCACCTATCGACTGCGCCTTCACAAGGAAGCGGATGGCAGCTGCATACTCGAGACAGACAATGTCTGGGTTCTCCCGCGTAAGGAGCTGGCTGCATGAGTTACAATGTTGGAGATGAACTGCCGCCATTCACGATTGAAAGCGTCAGCCCGGAGGCGATGAAACAATGGGCTATATTCCTTGCCGACCCCAATCCGATCCACCTGGATGTGGAAGTCGTGAAGGCAAAGGGCCTTGGCGACAAGGTGATCAATCAGGGGCCGGCCAATGTCGCCTATATGATGAATATGCTGATGGCCGCTTTCCCCGGTTGCAGAATTGAGGCCATGGATTCCCGCTTTCTTGACAACGTCTATGGTGAAGACAAGGTGGTTGCGTCCGGCAAAATTACCGTGATTGAAGACGATAGAATTTCCTGCGAATTTACCCTCGACGTTGAAGGACGCGGAACGGTGAATAGCGGCACGGCAACCGTAATCATTTAAATTTAAGGAGTTTAATTATGCCTAGTGGTCCTTTCGCACATGTGTGCATGGTCGTACGCGATCTTGATAAAGCAATCGAAGACTGGACAAAGATCTTGCGCGTGCTTGATCCCCAGAGTCTGGAAAAACGGATCGTCAAATATGACGAATTTTCCAGCGGCGATGATGCCGGGATGAAATGGGCGACCTTCGTCAATGAATATTCGACCGAAATTCAGTTCATTCAGCCGGCGCCCGGAACGCCGATGGGACGCCGCCTCGACAAGGTTGGCGAACATGTTCATCATCTTTGCTTCTCAACCGATGATGTTCCCGCTGCGATGGCCAAATTGAAAGCAGAAGGCATCGACTTGCCCGGTGACGGCGAGACATTTAACGACCCCGACATGACCTGGCAGAAATGGAGCTGGGTCGGTGCAAAAAGTACCCATGGTTGCCTGATCGAAGTTGCGTCCCCTTATGAAAGCAGGAACGATGGGAACTGGCATCACGCGCCGAATAAATTTGCCTATAAGGGCCCGGGCGAACATCCGAGCCATGCAGAAGTAGCGCCTATCAAAGCGGCATAATTTGTCACCCACAAAAATCCGTTTGCATGGGGACGGGCTGGAGCTTGCCGGAAGCGCTTATGGCGATCCGGCTGCTCCGCCCGTCCTTTTCTTTCATGGCGGCGGCCAAAGCCGCAACGCCTGGCTCGGTTCGGCAAAAAAGGTGGCCGAAGCAGGTTTTTACGGCATCAGTTTTGATCTGCGCGGCCATGGCGATAGCGATTGGGCTGCCGATGGTGACTATCAGCTTGATGCTTTCGGCCGTGACGTGGAGCGGCTGCTCTACCTATTTGACCGTCCAGTCACATTGGTCGGAGCATCCCGTGGCGGTCAAGCGGCTTTGGTTGGCGGGTCACGCCACCCCGACCGGGTTCGCCTGATCATGCTCGCCGACGTCGCCCCGCTGATGCGCGATGATGGCGTGGACGGCATTCGCGCTTTTTTTGAAGAAGGACAAGCCGGCTTTGCATCGCTGGACGACGCAGCAGATTCGCTAGCCCGAAATCTGCATCAACCCCGTATGGCAGATGCCAGTAAACTGGCGCGATCCATGCGGCAGGACGACACGGGCCGCTGGCAGTGGCATTGGGACCCGGCCACCGGCAAGCGGGAGTTTCTCCATCCACCAAGCGAGGGTGAAAGCATTTTGGCCGCCGCTGCCCGCCTGAAATCACCAACGGTTCTGGTCCGGGCAGAACTCAGCCACTTGCTGACCGACGAAGGCGTTGCGACTTTCCAGCGACTGGCTCCTCAACTTGAAGTAGTGACAGCGCCCGATGTCGGCCATATGTTCACGGCAGACCGCAATGATGACTTTGCGGCGCAATTGCTGGAAGTACTTGCACGCACTCCGGAAAGGATGTTTTCATGACCCGCAAAGCCGCATTTGTCGTCGGCGCCACTGGCGGACTGGGCCATGCCGCCTGTCACGCGCTGGCCCGTGATTGGGGTGGCGTGGCGATCGGTTATCGTTCCAGCGTCGAGAAAGCACAGGCGATAGCCACCGAATTGCCAGGGACATGTAAAACTCTGCCCGTTCATTGCGATCTCGCCGACGCAGCCTCGATCACAGCATCAATAACCCAGGCGCGCGATCATTTTGGCGGGCTCGGCACGGTGGTATTCGCTTCCGGCGTCGCGATTGAACAGCCATTTGTTAGCAAGATCAGCGAAGACCAATGGCGCGAGGTTATCGAGACCGAATTAATTGGTTTAACCCGGGTTGTTTCGGCAACGCTTCCGATTTTTCGGGAGCAGAAATTCGGGAATTTCGTGATTGTCGTCTCGGTCGCCAACTACACTTTTCCGCCGGGCGATGCTTTGTCTTCGGTTCCCAAAGCCGGGATGGAGGCACTCGGCCGTGCGATTGCCAAAGAAGAAGGAAAATTCGGGATCCGCGCCAACATGGTCGCGCCGGGCATCATTGATGCGGGCTTGGGCAGTCATTTTCTGGAAACCCTCTATTCGCCCGATATCTGGGAAAGCCAGAAAAAGAGTGTTGCTCTCCGCCGCTTCGGCACGGGAGAGGAGATTGCAGAAGCCATCGCATTTTTGGCCTCGGACCGTGCGCGGTATATCACCGGGCAAACGTTGATCGTCGATGGTGGGTTCAGCCTGTAACCTGATAAAAAAAGGGGGCCCCAACGCCCCCTTTTTTTCTGTCAGGATAAATGAATAATCCTATTTATAGGGATCAACTGGCTGAGGTGCTTCCATCACTTCCAGATCGATGAGCATGGAAAGCACGTCCGATATCGAATAGATATGGACGATCTTGTCGCCGTCAAATTTGATCCAGCTGAACCACAGCACGTCTAGCTGATTGCCGGTTGGCTGTACGCCCATGTACGGACCGCCTGTGTGCTTGCCATGGTGATGGCACAAAACACAGATTTCATCGTCGCCTTTGCCCCAAGCCTTGAGCGTGCGGTACACGCTGGGCGGGAAAGTGTCGAAAAGTGCACGGGGTGACGTATTCCATTCTTCGAACGTTCCCAGATCGGGGCGGTTCGGATTGTCATAGGTCATCTTCTCCGTATCCATGAATTGATCAAAACCCGACCAGTCACCGACATTGAGCTTGTCGTGCAGGTCCATCCACTGATTGACCATGAACGTCTGACGTTCGCTAAGACCATCGCAGATCTGTGCGCGTTTCTCGGGTGGAAGTTTGAAGTCTTCAAGGGTAAAAGGCGGAATTCGACCAGCCATTATGCATCTCCATCATTATTGCCGCGGCTTGCGACATCGGGGTTGAAAGCGACCGGATTCCATGGCTTGGAACGGCCCCTGATTGATAGCCCTTTTCCAGTCAGACCCCTCCGGTGCAACCTACCAATGGGAAGGAACCATTTGCGTAGAAACAATTAGGCATGGATCAGAAATAGGGATTGGTGGAGGATGAAACTATGACGCTTTCCTTGCAGGAAATGTCAGATCGATTTGAAATCCAGGATCTGCTGGTGGGCTATTGCTATGCGGTGGATGACAAGGATTTCGACGCACTTGATCAGTATTTCACCGAGGATGCGGTGATCGATTATAGTGAGATGGTCGGGGTGAAAGGTTCGCTTGGCGAGATCAAGGAATTTCTGCGGGCCAGCCTTGAACCGATCCCGATGGTTCAACATGCCGTGATGACGACCCAATATAAATTCGATGATGACAATTGCGAAACGCGCACCGTCTGTCACAATCCCATGGTTGTGCCGGGCGATGATGGCGAGCCCCAGACGATTTTCTTCGGTCTTTGGTACATCCACAAATTCAGGCGGACAATCGATGGCTGGCGCATCTCCAGTCTCTACGAAAAGAAATGCTACAACCACAATCTCCCCGACTATATCAAAGCGCAAACGGCATGAGAGCGCAGGACGTCGCAGCCCAGTCCATGGGTGAGCCCGTCAATCCGTGGATGATGGAAACAGGCAGCTTCTGGATATGGGGTTTACTTCTAGCTCTGACGCTGGTGTGGACTGTGAAGGACAGGAGATTACCGCTTTTTGGCCTAGTGCTGATCGCGGCGACCAGCGGCTTCTGGCAAGAATTTTTTGGGGATTGGGGTGCCTATGTGGCGTGGAACCCGGCCTTCGCACGACTGCCCTTTTGGGGCGAGATGGCCTATACCACTCCCGTCAAACCGCTGTTCATTCCCTTCAGCTGGGGCTGGTGGTTCGCCATTTCTATTCCGCTTCTCACTTCACTCGTTCTGTGGCTCAAGCGCAAGTTTCCGGCGCGTTCGGTCAGATTGCTGGCAATGCTGACGGCATTTCCGCTGTTCCTCGCCTACCAGATATATGTCGAAGGCAGTTCGGTCGCAAATGGCTGGTGGACGTATGACTCGGTCATTGGCCCTGCATTGGAAAGCGAAAACGGCAGCTTACCACTGATTTTCCCGCTGTTGATCGGGATTTGGGCTGGTTGGTTTGTGGGCATTCTGGCAGATCGTGGGACGGACGGCTTTATGCCTCACGAGAAACGCGCTGGAGTCGCTTTAAAACCCGCAGGCTGGCGCCGTGAATGGACACGTTTGTGGAGCATGATTGTTGTCTTTCAGGTCACCTTTTTTGTCGTCAATATTGGCCCGGCGATGATTGGTCGCGCCCTGTTTGGGGGACCGAGCCTACTTGTTCCCTGAAACCTCACTGTTGCGGAAATAATAGCTCATGAAAATTCTTAACCGATTGCTTGCACTATTGCTTCTGCTCCTTGGACTCAGCCTTCTATGGCTTGGCGGGCAGTTGCTGTTCGCTGGCGGTTCGCCTTACTATCTGCTTGCAGGACTTGCGTTGGCAGGGACCGCCTGGCTTCTCTGGAAACAATCCGCGAAAGCGCTGACTTTGTTCGGCCTGCTATGGGCGATGACCCTCTTATGGGCCTTATGGGAATCGGGCCTGTCCTTCTGGCCGCTACTCGGGCGGCTCGGATTACTCACCGGCATAAGTGTGTGGCTGCTGAGCCCTTGGGTTCGGCGCTCACTTGAGGCAAAGCCGCACTCGGCAATCACGCTTTCGCTTTTCGGCCTGTTTCTGATTGGTACGATCGGTGGGACTGGTTGGATCTTCTGGAATGATCGCATTACCGGCGGCGATGATCTGACCTTGACGGCGGACGGCCCCGCCGAGGCGCGCGACGGCGAATGGCACCACTACGGCAATTTGCAGGCCGGACGCCGCTATTCCCCGCTGGCCCAGATAACGCCAGCCAATGTGGGCGCGTTGACCGAAAGCTGGACCTATTCGCTGGGCAAAGAACCGAACGGAGAGGCCGCCCCCTTTCAGGCGACACCGCTCAAGATTGGCGAGAAACTATATTTTTGCACCGGCTATAATGACATCGTCGCCCTCGACGCCGAAACAGGCAAGCAAGAATGGCGTTATGTCGCAAACGCCGACACGACCGGGATTTTTGGACAGACCTGCCGCGGAGTAAGCTATTATCGCGTGCCCGAAAAATCTGCCAATTCTCGCTGCTCGGAGCGGATTTATACAGCCACGATCGATAGCCGCCTGATCGCGGTCGATGCCGCAGATGGCAAGCCTTGCGAGAGTTTCGGCAAGGCTGGCATTGTCGATCTGCTGAAAGGCATGAGCGACGCGCCCAAGGGCTATTATCATGTGTCCTCGCCACCCACGATCATTGCCGGCAAACTCGTGATCGGTGGATGGGTTACCGACGGACAGACAGTGGGTGAGCCGTCAGGCGTGATCCGCGCTTTCGATGCGATTACCGGAGATCTCGCCTGGGCATGGGACATGGGCAAACCCGACCGATTGGGCGAACCGGGTCCCGGAGAAACCTACACTGCGGGAACACCCAATAGCTGGAGCGTGATGAGCGCAGACGAGAAACTCGGTCTGGTCTACGTGCCGATGGGCAATGCCACTCCTGATTATACCGGCACGCACCGGACACCCGAGATGGAGAAATATTCAAGCGGCGTGGTAGCGCTCGATGTTACGACCGGCAGACCAAGGTGGAATTTCCAGACCACACATCACGATGTGTGGGATTATGATGTCCCTGCCCAGCCAGTCTTGCTCGATCTGGCCGATGGACGCCCGGCGCTGTTGCAACCGACCAAGCGCGGCGAACTGTTCATGCTTGACCGGCGCACGGGCAAGCCGATTGCAGAAGTGGCCGAACGCAAGGTTGCGGTGAGCAAAGTCGAGGGCACCCTGTCCTCACCTACCCAGCCATTTTCGGTTGGTTTGCCGAACTTTGCAGGCCCACGCCCGAGCGAAAAAACCATGTGGGGTATGGCCATGCTTGATCAGGCCTGGTGTCGCCTCAAATTCAAACAAGCGCGCTTTGACGGCTCGATGACCCCACTCGAAGCAGACAATCCGTCGATCATGTGGCCGGGAACTCTGGGGGGTAATAATTGGGGCAGCATCGCGGTCGATCCTGAAAGCCGGATCGTCTTTGTAAATTCCAGCCATGTCATCAACTATAACAAGTTGATTCCGCGCAACGAGGCCAACAAAATGGGCCTGAAACCGGTTGCCAAACCCAGTTTCGAAAATGTTGCCGGGCCGGTCGCCCAGGCCGGCACCCCCTATGCGGCATCCGTTGCACCCTTTCTCTCTCCGCTGGTCGCACCGTGCAACCAGCCGCCTTATGGTCTGGTTAGTGCGGTTGATCTCAACACCGGAAAACTGTTGTGGCAAAAACCTTTCGGAACCGCACGAGATAGCGGCCCGCTCTTGCTGCGTTCTGGCCTGCCAATCCCGATGGGCGTTCCCAATATCGGCGGTGCGGTGATCACCGGATCAGGACTGGCTTTCATCGGCGCAACGCAAGAACATATGATCCGCGCCTATGACCTAAAAACAGGCAAGGAATTATGGAAGGGCAGATTGCCAGCAGGCGGCAATGCCACGCCAATGACCTATTGGTCAAAAAAGTCTGGCCGGCAATTTGTAGTGATCGCGGCGGGTGGCCATGGCGGTATCCTGTCGGGTTATAGCGACAAGCTGATCGCCTATGCCCTGCCGGTATCAGACGGAAAATGAGGATATGACATCATGAGCTATATTGCCGTTGTAACAGGTGCGACACGAGGACTTGGCCGAGGTATCGCGCGTGCCTTGGGTTCAAAGGGAGCAACCGTCGGCGTCACCGGACGAGATACAAAAGCTCTGGCCGACGTCTGCGCTGAAATAGAAGCGCAAGGCGGAAAAGCGCTGGCAATCGTCTGTGACCACAAGGACGACACGCAGGTAGAAGCCGCCTTTGCACAGGTAAAGCGGGATCTGGGCGGGATAGACATTCTCGTCAACAATGCCGCAGCCGTTTATGGTGAAGAGCTTGTGGCACCTGGACCTTTTTGGGAAAAACCTTTGCGGCTGGCGGAAATGATCGATGTCGGCCTGCGTTCCAACTATGTTGCTGCGTGGCATGCTGCGCCAATGATGGCGGCGGCGGGCAAGGGACTGATTGCCAGCATCTCCTTTTATGGCGCAATATCCTATTTCCACGGCGCAGCCTATGGCGCGGCCAAAGCCGGGACAGACAAGATGATGGCCGACATGGCTGTCGACCTTGCCCCTCACGGCGTCGCCGCCATTTCCTATTGGCCGGGATTCATTCTGACCGATGCGGTAAAGGCGATGCCGCCGGAGATGATCCCGGAAGAACTGCGCGACATGTTGCCGCACTGGGAAGCGCCCGAATTTTCCGGCTTGGTGATCGATGCATTATATCGCGATACGGATCTGATGGAGATGAGCGGACAGGCTTTGATCGGAGCCGAATTGGCCGAGCGTTACGGGATAGTCGATCTAGACGGCAAGCAACCTGTTTCTTACCGCGCCACTATGGGCGCGCCGCACATGCCCTTCACTCCGGCAGTAGAGCAACAATCATGATCGAAGCGGTTCTCGTTGTTCTCACCAAAGCGCATCCCGGCCGCGAAGATGATCTGGATGACTGGTACAGCAATATTCATGTCCGCGATGCTTTGCGCTTTCGCGGTTCGATCGCGGCCCAGCGTTTCAGCCGCAGTGCCCATCAGCCGATGGAACTACCCGATGCCTTCGATTGGCAATGTCTGGCGCTATATGATGTTTTCGATGCCGAGCGCTTTTCCCGCGAACATCGGGACAACGCGCTGACCAGCCGGATGATGGTAACCGATGCCATCGATGACAGCGTGCTGGAAGATTATCATTATTACCCTCTGGCCTTCCGCGACAATGACCCGGCAATCCCTCATAAAGGCGGGGTCGTGCTCGAGCAGATGAATGCTGCACCGGGGAGGGAACAGGAGTTCCGGGAATGGTATGCCGACAGCTATTTGCCGCAAGCTGCCAAACGCCCTGGCGTGCAATCTGCAGGGTTCGCCATGTTCCGCACTTACGGCCAGATGATTCCGACGACCCCGTCTCATAATTATGTCGGCATTTACAAAGTGAATGATGCCAATGCGTGGCAGGCATGGCAGGATGCGCCGTTACTGGCCGATGCGCCTGATGTCGACAAAGCCTCTGTGCGCGTGACACATTGGGAGCATTTGACCGACAAGCTCACCAAAGACGCCGTCCAGAACCCGACGTCAGAAGGGCTGGCCGCCGAAGAAGAGGCAAGGCTGCGCATGGGGTCCAAGGTGCTGACCGGCGGGGCAGAGAAGCTCGGCGCGGCTTGAAGGCCCGCGCCTGTGCAAGTCAGCCAGAGGTTATGCCATTATCGGCAGTATAACATGCCCCGTGAACCGAACGTGCACGGTCAGACGCCAGGAAGATCAGCGGTTCGACAATGTCTTCTGGCTGCGACGGCGGACGGATACCGATGTAGCGCGCGATCAGGCCTTGATCCGCATCCTCGGGAAATTCCAGATTCTGGACCATTTCCGTCATCATCCCACCAGGAGCAAGAGCATTGATACGAACCGGTGCGTGCATAAATTCCATCGCCAGAGATTTCGTAAGGCTGAGCAGCGCCGCTTTGGTAGCTGCATAAGGCGCGGTATAAGCCTGCCCAACGAAAGCCGCCGTCGATACGATATTGACGACATTGCCCTCGGCTTTGATCAGATGCGGCATTGCGGCCTGAATCATGAAAAAGGCTGCGTTGACATTCGCGGAAAATAATCGGTTCCAGTCATCCGGTGTAACATCGGACAGGGCATGAAACCGCAAGATACCGGCTACATTGCAAAGCACATCTAGACTTCCGAAGGCATCGACCGTGCTAGCCACGGCTTTTGCACAATTGATCGGATCACCCAAATCGCCCGAATAGGTGACAGCCACTCCGCCTGCTTCTTTTATACGAGCCGCCGTCTCGGCCACGCCGTCGCTATTCAGGTCAACCAGACACAGCTTCGCGCCTTCGGCGGCAAACCGCATGCTTGCTGCTCGGCCCAGACCAGAGGCTGCTCCGGTCACGAGGACGACCTTGCCTACAAATTCACCCTTATTCATGTCCATTCCTCCGCCGATGCTGTCACGACTAGCATGATCGCTGCGCTTGTGTACGCTACCAAACCAACGGCAGCGTAACCGGCTGAATCATACCCAGATGATATTCAACCTGGTGATCCGGCTTGACGGAAAACTCAGGAATCCGGTTCACAAATTCCTCGATGGCGATCCGCATCTCGCGCTTGGCAAGATGCATGCCGACGCACATATGCGGACCAAACCCCCAAGAAAGAAGCCTCGGTTTCCGGTCAAAGCTAACCTGCTCTGGATTAGGAAATTCCTCAGGATCGCGGCCGGCCAATGTCGTGGACATCATCACCTTGTCACCGGGCATCATCTTCACACCGCCAAATTCGGTTTCTTTTGTACAAGTGCGGAATGTTGTGACGGCGGCATAGGCGCGCATCATTTCATCAATCGCATTTGGAATCAGCTTTGGATTTTCCTTCAGCAGTTTCTGGTCTTGCGGATTGCGTGCGAGATGGAGGAACTGATGCCCCATATTTGTGGAAACTGTGTCCAGTCCGCCGATGAAAAGGTTGAAGGAAAACCCAACAAGCTCATCCTCGGTTAGTTTACGCCCGTCAATCTCCACACCCAACGCGTAACTGATAATGTCGTCGCGCGGATTTTTACGGCGGTCTTCGATCTGTTCCCGCAGAAAGCCGACCACATTGCGTGTGGCTTCCGCGATTTTCCACATGTCCATTTCATGCAGCAGGCCATATTCCCACTCCAAAAATTGCTTGGTGTTGCTCAACGGAAAATCCATCAGCTCAAGAAATACCTTGATCGGAAATTCGAAGGCGAACTCTTCCATAAATTCGCACGAGCCTTTCTCGCGAAAACTCTCCACATATTCCGCTGCATAGCTGCGTATCTTTTCGTCAAGCTTTGCCATCGCTTTTGGCGTGAACAAAGGGTTGATAAATGCGCGATATTTAGCATGCTCTGGCGGATCAATCTCCACCGGCGTATTAATCCAAGTGTCACCCGCGAGCTTGGAGAAAGGGGAAAAGTCCTTGCTGGAGAAGGTGTCCGTATCCAAATAGATTTTCCGCAAGTCTTCGGCGCGCCGCACCACCCATGCCGGAGAGCCGCCGGGATATGCATGAGGAGCGTAGAAAATATCAGGGCCTTCATGCACCGCAGCAGCCCAGTCGCCAAAGGGATCTTCCGGTGTCGTCATCCCGAAAACATAAGGAAAAGGGCGAACCAGAGATGGCGGAACATGATCCGGTATCGTCGGTTCAGGAAATTCTATCTGCATCGCACTTCTCCGTCTAAAATCCAGCGGCTCCCAGAATTTTCTTCTGATCGGACCGATATATAGTCTGCCCCAAGCCCAACAATGCAGTTGACTATCCCCTTACCCCATTCCTAACAAGTAGGATGAATTTCAAAGGGTAAGTATGGAAAAGAAGACTATTGAGAAAAACCGGGATGTTCAGCCCGAGGAATATGCAGATCTACGCAAGGCTCTGACCCTCATTTCGGGAAAGTGGAAGCTTGAAATTCTCTGGCTATTATATCACCGTACCCATCGTTTTGGCGAATTGCGGCGGACGATCGATGGCGTGACACAGCATATGCTCACCAAGCAACTGCGAGAACTGGAGGCCGCTGGCCTGATAACACGCACCGTCTATGCTGAAGTCCCGCCTCGCGTCGAATATAGCATGACCGACGCAACCAAGGCGCTGGAACCGACGATAGAAACGCTGATGGCATGGTGGCAACAATTCGGCCGAAGCGCACAAAAGGACAGCCAGCCTAAAAGCTGATCCACCGACTTACCAGCGACGCCGATATTGTACAGCCCGCCGCCTCGTTCGCAACCGTGCCTCGCGCATTTCCGGTCCGACGTCCGGCGTGTCCGGGGGCAATTGCGAACGCAAATCGGTCAAATCGATCAACCGCAAGCTTGGCGCTGGTCCGCTGCTCGCTTCTGTCCAGCGGAGCATGATCGCGCCTTCGCTGTTGTCCCCGGTGTCGAGCCAATTGGGCACTCCGGGATCATCCAACGCGATCACTGCGCGGAATTTTCCGTCTGCATCAATTTGCGCCTGCCCGCCATTGAGGCTCGATTGGCGGTTCATCCAGTCGACACTGTTCCACAACATATCCGATAGCTGGACATTCCAATAGCGTGCCGTTTGGGGTAGCTCTGTTTCCAGTAATAGCACCTGCCCCGGTTCCAGTCGGAACAGGCCCTGATAATAATGCTGGCCTTGCACACCGCCCTTGCCAGCCCAGTCATCATGCTCCAGCGCGTTCCAAAGACCCTTGTCCCGCTGCGCCTTGATAAAGACCATTGCCATTCCGGACAGCCGCTTTGGATAGCCGGCAAGCGCCGTCAGCCTTTCGGCAATTTCCTCGGCTGACCAACAGCGTGGCGCGTGCAACTTGTCGGTCCGTTCAATTGCAATGCGGGCTTCGCGGCCCTGACCCCAATCATAGCTTGCCTGCCGCAGCGAAAGCGAGCGAGTGGCAGGATCAAGCTGTTGCCAATCTCCCTCCCAGCCTTCCGGTTTTTCGGCGCTGAGCAGCAAAGAAAACCGGCCTTCATCATCCAGTGACAGCGTGTCAAAATCTAACGTGCCGAGAGAAGGGCCCAGTTCGTCCATCACGCCCAAGCCGCCAGCTGTGATGTCCATGAGAAGAAACAGTCCTTCACCACGTTCGCCGGTCAACAGATAGGAGCCGTTGCCGTCGATTGAGGCGGTGCCATAAATGAAATCCGGATTGGTCCCGATACAATTCAGATGCGTGTTCACAGCGGGTACGAAATCGGGCAGATCGGGATCAGAAAATGCGGTGTACCAACCCGAAGCCAGCGTCATCCAGAACAGACGTTCTGCTTCTGCGGCAGCTTGCGGGTCATCGGGGTTGGCGAGCAGCTTCAACAACTCGGACGTATCGCCGAAGCGGGAAATGCGGTCTTCCCAGCCGCTCACAGATAATCGCCGTAAGCGTGAATATAGTCGGCGTAGACACTTTCCACCTGTTCCCGGGTCAGTCCATAATCGGCCAGTTCATATTTATGCTGGCCATGCTTGTCCGCCGGGTTGGCATCCCACCAGCCTTGCACGGCACGCTCGGTCTCGGGGGTAAAATCCATATCGGCATGGGCATAGATGCTGCGTACCGCAGACACCGGATCGGCGACGATATCTTTGAACCGCAGATCATGCACCTGCATCTGTGGATTTGCCTTGCGCCATGCCATTGATGCCACTTGACCATCATGCCATAAATGCAGCAGTTCCTGACCCAACTCAGCGCGATCAATCTGAGCGAAACTCACGCAGCGAATGACCTCGATCAGGCGCGAGATCGAAGCCATCACCGTCACCGGATCACGGTGCGGCTGCACCAGCACGGCATCGGGATAGACAGACATGAGTTCCGGCAGGTGAAAGGCATGTTCCTGGACCTTCAGAACCCAGCGCTTGCGCGGATTTTTCCATGCCAGATGCTGCACCCACATCTTGTGGACCTGATAACCGAAGCTGGTATCGGCATCGCGATACCAGCTATAATAACCCGGCAGGCGAAATAGCATTGTCGGGTTGATCCCCTGAAACGCAGTCTCCAATATCATGCCGCATTCCTGAGGGATGCGCGCGCCAATGGGGTGCGCTTTCAGAACATCCGCCCACGCGCCGGTAAAATTCTCTGCGACATAAGCGTCAAAACCATCCGCGCGCGGATCGCTATCAAAGCTGTCGGCCTCTGGCGGCGGCGACGGTGCGGCAACCTCCCATTGCAATGGCGTGCGGACCTGCGGATCCGCTCCGATGAGCGCATGGAGAATGGAGGTTCCGCAGCGTGGCAGGCCCAGAATGAAGACCGGGCGGTCAATCACCACCTCCGCAATTTCGGGATGCGCTTTCCGGTCGGCTGCTATTGCCGCCAACCGTGCTAGATTATCCTCAAATTGGGCGAGCGCTCGCGCAAGGCCATCTGCGGAAAGCCCGCTCTCCTGCGCCAATGCTGACAGCGCAACTGTCAATCCCGGCAGGGTGCCAGCCGCCAGATCATCGGGCAAACCCGCAGCGGCCAGCATCGCTTCGGCGGTTGGAATTGCAGTCACCACAAAATCTCCCTCTTTCCCTGAGCATCACCAGACAACATGTGTATGAACTGATTGCTGCCCACCTGTCACTGGATAGGCCCTCTCGGCTCTGCAACAGGCCAATCGCTGGTGGTGAAGGACGTCACGCTGACTTGCTGAAAGGCCATTGATGAATGCATGAAATCTATGATTATATTATTGTCGGTGCAGGTTCGTCTGGCTGCGTATTGGCCAACCGGTTGTCGGCCAACCCGGATACACGCGTTTTGCTGATCGAAAGCGGGCCGGATGACAAAAGCCCATTCATTAATATGCCGCGCGGCATCGGCAAATTGCTCAATCCCGGAAACCAGCATGTTTACGCTTATCCCGTCACCCCGGCTGGTAATCAACCGGAAGAAGTCTGGCTGAAGGGCCGCGCGATTGGTGGTTCCAGTTCGATCAATGGCATGGTCTATATGCGGGGCAGCCCGCAGGACTATGACGATTGGGAGAAAGGTGGCTGCGCCGGTTGGGGCTGGGGCAGGATCGGCGAGCATTATGTCGATCTGGAAGATCACGTGCTGGGTGATGACGAATGGCGCGGAACGGGTGGTCCGTTGCGCATTTCCCGCCAACCATCGGGCAATCCTTTGTGCGCTGCTCTGCTTGGCGCGGCGAACGAACTTGGTGTACCAACCGTTGAAGATGTAAATCACGTCGATGTCGTGGCCGATCAAGGCATGGGCTATCAGACTCTGACCACGCACAAGGGGACTCGGTTTTCCGCTGCACGGGCATTTCTGGACCCGGTGCGGGCACGCCCCAATCTGGATATTCTGACCGGCCAGCGCGTCGAAAGGCTTTTGTTTGAGGGCACGCGCGTCAAGGGGGTCCAACTGGCCGACCGGGTGGTCCAGTGCCGCGGTGAAATCATCCTGAGCGCGGGCGCGGTAGAATCTCCCAAGCTGCTCGAATTGTCAGGCATCGGCGATGGCGAGCGGTTGCAGGCACTCGGTATCGAAACGCTCGTCCACAGCCCGCTGGTAGGCGAGAATTTGCGCGAACATCGCTATGTCGCGATCGATTGGCGGGTGAAGGGCAGCAGCTCCAATCAGAAATTGCAGGGGCCTTCGCTGATCGCATCACTGCTGCGCTATTTATTGTTCAAATCCGGACCGATGACCGATGCTGCGCATGAAGTGGGCGGCTTCGTCAAAACGCGCCCGGAGCTTTCACGACCGGATGCCCAAATTGGTTCCATGCTCGTCACCATGTCACTTGGCGAAGACGGCGCGCCTATTCTCGACAGCTTCCCCGGAATGCGCATTCTCGGTTATTTCACGCGGCCCGAAAGCCGTGGCTGGACCCATATCACCTCCCCTGATGCAGGCACACCGCCCAGCATTAACGCCAATCATTTTGCCGAGGACATCGACCGCAATACAGGAGTTGATCTGTTCAAATGGATCAGACGCCTGGGCCAGCAGAAAGCTCTCGCGCCATGGATAGTAGAGGAAACCGAAAGAAGTGCGGTTTTCCAGAGCGATGAAGATATTGCTGCCAATCTGCTAAATCTCGGCGGCACCAGCTTTCACATTGCCGGTACAGCAGCAATGGGTGCGGATCCAGGTAGTGTATTAGACCCGCAATTGCGGGTGCGCGGCGTGCAAGGGCTTCGCGTCTGCGACACGTCGATCATGCCGACGCTAGTATCCGGCAATACAAACGCGCCCGCCATGGCGATCGCCATGAACGCGGCAGACATCATCCTTTCAGCAAAGGCCAAAGCATGACCACATCCTTGACCCAAATCGACTATCTTTACATCAATGGCGAGCGCGTCCCGCCGCAAGGTGGAACCGAAGCCGTCATCAACCCGGCAACGGAATCCGTGATCGGCCATGCGCCGGTGGCAAGCAACCCGCAAGTGGATACCGCAATAGCCGCAGCGCGCGAGGCCTTTGACAATGGACCCTGGCCGAACATGTCGATGGACGAACGCGCGGCGATCATGGACCGCATGGTGGACGCTCTGTTGGCGCGGCAAGAGGAGATCATCGCTCTCATCGTTGCAGAAGTTGGTTGTGCCCAAGGCATAACGCGCATGATGCAAGTCATGAACCCGATCAATCACCTGCGCTCAACGATCAAATACGCCCGCCGTGAAGAAGAAAGCGAGCGACTGCCGCTGGACATCACGCCCAATATGTTTGCGCCAGACGGACCAAAAAATATCGGCGGCACAACGGTTGTGCGCGAACCATTTGGCGTAGTGAGCGCGATTACCGGCTATAATTTCCCTTTCTTGCTCAACCTTGCGAAAATTGGTCCGGCACTGATGGCGGGCTGCACAATGATATTGAAACCCTCTCCGTTCACGCCTTATTCGGCGCTGTTGTTCGGCGAGATTGCGGACGAAATCGGCCTGCCCAAAGGAGTGCTCAACATTGTCACGGGTGGTATTGAAGAGGGACAATTGCTGTGTACGGATGAACGCGTCGACATGGTGACCTTCACAGGCTCGGAAGCGGTCGGCGCGACGATCATGGCACAGGCTGCTCCCACGCTCAAAAAAGTGCATCTTGAACTGGGTGGAAAATCAGCAATGATCGTCCGCGAGGATGCCGATGTGCAGCGTGCTGCAGCGATGGCCGTGGGCTTTCTCTCGGTCAATGCGGGCCAAGGTTGCGCAATCCCGACACGCCTGCTCGTCCACAACAGCATCCGGCCCGCCTTTGTCGCGACGGCTACAGCAATTGCTGCGCAGATAAAAATCGGCGATGCGGCGGACCCGAGCGTCGGCATGGGACCGCTTATCCGGGAAAGCCAGCGGACCAAGGTGGAACATTATGTCGCGCTCGGCAAATCCGCCGGAGCGACTTTGGTCTGTGGCGGCGGACGGCCTGCCGGACTGGACAAAGGGTTCTTCACCGAATTCACCCTGTTCGACAATGTCACCAATGACATGGCGATTGCGCAGGACGAAATTTTCGGACCGGTCGGCTGCATCATCGGTTTTGACAGTGACGAAGAAGCCGTCAGCATCGCCAATGATTCCCGCTACGGCCTCAACGGTGCCATTGAAACGGCAGACGCAGCAAAAGGTTATGAGATGGCGTTGCAAATTCGCGCGGGCAGCGTAGCATTGAATGGTGGCACAGGAACGATGAGCTTTGCCCCGATTGGTGGCTACAAACGCTCCGGCATCGGACGCGAATATGGACCGCATTGGCTACGCGAATATCAGCAGGAAAAATCGGTCTTCTATCCAGTTGGGCGCTAATATTTTCGCACCAACTGGTCATCCGTTTTAGAGGCTTTGCGCAGCTGCCAAAACGTTGCCAGCAAAGCAATCCATCGCCGCCTCGCGCTGCGCCGGATTGCCCACGCCCCACGCCAGATCAACCACGCCGACGCCGCAATCCCTTATGGCTTCCATCCGGCCTTTCAGCGTCTCGGGTCCACCAACGAAATAAGGTTCGGTGATCAACGGCACAACCGGGGGACCGCCCAAAGTTTCCTGCTGGATCTTGGCCTGTTCGGCCGCCTTCGCGCCAAAAAAAGCTCCCATTTCATCCGCGGCCTGCGCATCACTTTCCGCCGCATAAGCGATACCGCGATAGATGACGTGCGATGGGTCTGGCTGCCAGCCCGCCTTTGCGGCTTCTTCCTGATAAAGCTTAACCCAGCTTCGCACGGTTTCCGGCGGAGCAAAAGAAAATGCGATGCCCATCCGTCGCGCCGCGGCAAAACGGACTGATTCTTCACTGTTTCCCGATCCGTATATCACGGGATGAGGTTCCTGAACCGTACGGGGCCAGACGGCGACATTGCTAAATTGATACTGCTCCCCTTGCCAGGCAAAGGCTTCTTCACTCGTCCAAGCCTTGATGATCAGGTCAATACCTTCCTGTGTCTGCGCGCGCGTGGCATCGGGGTCGTTGTCATATGTGCGATGTTCATTAGGAGTGCCGCGCAGAAACAGCACCACGATCCGTCCACCCGAAAGCATGTCCAACATTGCAAGTTCTTCAGCCAGCCGCACCGGGTTTGACAGCGGTACCAGCGGACCTAATAATGCGATCTTGACCCGTTTTACCGCCTGTGTCAGCGCGCCCGCCATCACCGCCGGGTTGGGTGTCATGATATAGGGCGCATAATGATGCTCCGACACGCTCACCCAGTCAAATCCCAGCGCATCGGCTTTACGAGCCATGGCGAGGCTATGATTGAACGATGCTAGCGCTACATCCGGTTTGCAATAATCAGGCTGAGCAGGCCAGATTTCAAGCCCCGGCGCGGGACCGTCATATCCCACCATGCATAAACTTGAAACCAGCATCGCCACCATCCTTTTTCAGTAACGATCAGAATTGCCGAGCCGGCGCACAATGCGCCTATCCAAAGAAGGGCGAGTCCCCTGCCCTAGTCTCTAGATTTGTGAGTAGGACAGCGAGGATTGCTAGATGAACGAAATGACGTTTATGGGTTCAGGCCTGAGCGCCCAGGATGAACGCGCGATTTCCGCGATATTGGTGGCCTATGGCACATCGATTGACCAGCGCGACTGGAAAAGGCTGCGCGCCTGCTTTTCCGAAGATTGCGAAGCAGATTACGGCGATTTCGGGAAATGGCAGGGCGGTGCCACGATCGCCGCCTTCATGAAGAAGGCCCATGCCGATTTGGGCCCCACGCTACATCGCATGACCAATATCGAGATCCGGTCTGAAAAAGAGCAGGTCCGAGTCCGAACCTATGTCGATGCGCTGCTCATGCCGATGAATGAAGGTGGCCCTGTTCACCGCGGCATCGGCTATTATGATGACCAGCTGGTACGGACCGGAGGCGGCTGGCGGATCGCGCGGCGCCTGTTCACCCCCGTATTGATCGATTGAGGACAATCCTATGAACAGCCTTTCTGGAAAGACCGCCATTATAACGGGAGCCTCCTCTGGCATTGGCGAGGCGACAGCGCGCAAACTGGCTGGAGCGGGAGCAAAGGTGATGCTTGTCGCCCGGCGGGAAGAGCGGCTGATTGCGCTGGCGGCGGAAATTGGCAACGGCGCATGTTATCTAGCGCTGGATCTGGCACAGGAAGACGCGGCACAGGTCATGCTGGACTCCGCTATCGCACAGTTGGGAAATGTCGATATTCTCGTCAATAATGCGGGAATTTTGCGCACCAGCCATGTCGATGCGTTTGATCTCGCGGAGCTCGAGCCGTTGATCGCGATCAACTATACAGCCGCTGTCCGCGCCAGCCTTTTGTTCGCGCGGCATATGAAAGAGCATGGCAAAGGACAGATCGTCAACCTCTCAAGCATCGGAGCCAGCCTGACAGCAGCTGGTACCGGCATCTACGGGGGACTGAAGGCCGCGCTCGACCGCTTTACCGATGTGCTCCGCATCGAGCTGGCGGGCAGCGGTGTCCGGGTTGGCATTGTTGCGCCGGGCACGACCACGACTGAAATTTTTGAGGATATGAAATCAAAGGGCCAGCCCGGCTGGGACGAATATATCCCGCCGATGGTGCCCGATGACATCGCCCGCGCCATATTGTTCATGTGCGAACAGACCGGCAATGCCAATGCTGCGCGGATGCATATCTACGCAACTTCGGAAGCGTTTTAGGGAGAGCGACAACCTGAGGCGGAATTTCGGTTTTAGACCCATTGCGGACATTGGAAAGGCTTTACCAGATGAACAACCGACTGACTCATCCGACATCGGCCGCCGACATCACTCCAGCTTATCTGACTTCTCTGATGGCTGAGATGGTGCCCGGCGTGACGGTCACAGAGGTAACAACGATCGAGGCTAAGGCATATGGTGAGCAATTCGTGTCGACGGCGGGACGGGTTACAGTTGATGTACGTTATGATGCGGACAGCCCCCCCGACCTGCCCACGCGCCTTATCATCAAGATCTCGCGCGGGGTTGATAAAATAATGGCGCCTTTTTACGAAAACGAAGTCAATTTCTACAAGCGTATTCGGCCGGAACTGAACATTGAAGCGCCGCGGGTCTTTGGCGCCGGGTTCGATGCTTCATCGAGCGACTTCGCGATCGTGCTAGAGGATCTGACTTTGCGGGGCGCGACCTTCCCTAACGTCCTCTCGCCAGTGTCGCTCGAAAGTGTACGTTCCATTCTTTCACAACAGGCCAAGCTTCACGCGCATTATTGGGAAAGTCCGCGCCTGCGTCCGAACGGCGATCTCGCCTGGGCAGGCAGTCATGTTGAGGGCGAGGTAGCCGAGTTGTTGATGCATGGCGCGGAACCGCTAATTCAGCATGAAATTGACAACGTGTCGTTTAAACGCGAGATGGTGCAAAGGCTGCGCACCAGCGGGTCGGAATTACGCGATGGCACTCTCGCGCTTCATCAACACCAGCAAAGCCTACCACAAACATTGGTCGAGGGAGATATGCATATAGGTAACACCTATCTGCTGCCGGATGGATCGGGGGGATTGCTTGACTGGCAACTCACCTGTCGCGGCCATCATATGCATGACGTGAGTTATCTAATAACGACATCACTATCAGTAGAGGATCGCCGTGCCAACGAACAAGAACTTGTGCGTTTCTATCTAGACAGGCTGGCGGCGGAAGGCGTGACCGCCGTCCCCTCATTTGAAGTCAGCTTTATCGAATTTGGACGCTGCCTGATGTGGGGCGTCTATATTGGATGGCTGACTACACCGGTGGTAAATTATGGCTGGGAGATAAATGTCATGAATCACTTCCGGCTGGCAACCGCGTTTGAAGACCATGATACGGCTCAACTGATCGCTGAGATATCCTGATGCGCGTTCTGGTGGCGGGCGCTTCCGGCTTCGTCGGTGCCGCTGTCATAGAACGCTTCATTGCCGACCACCACCGGGTGATCGGAGTTTCACGCCGCCCGCCTCTCCAGCCGACACCGAATGCTGAATTTGTCTCGCTCGACCTTCTCGACCCCGAGGCTTGCCGCGCTGCGGCCAGTGGCCTTGTCGACGTGACGCATCTGGTCTTTGCTGCTGTGAACGAAACGCCCGATGAAATCGGCGGCGGCTGGGCGGGACCTGGCTATATCGAGCGCAACAGCGCGTTGTTTTCGAATATACTCAACCCTCTCATCGATCTGAACGGAGAGCTCCGCCAGGTCATGATAATGCATGGAACCAAAGCCTATGCGCCGTTCCGCGCCGAGCATCTGCCTGTACCCCTAAAGGAAACGATGCCTCGACCCCACTTCGACGACTTCTATTTCCGGCAGGAAGACCATGTTCGCAAACAGATAGGCGGACGCGACATAAGTTGGACTACGTTCCGACCGCAAATCATCGCGGGCGGAGGCGTGGGCAGCAACCTTAATGCACTGCTGGGAATAGCCGTATTCGCCTCGATACGACGAGCCATGGGGCTGGATCTTCCGATAATCGGCCTTGAACCCTACCCAATCATTGAAATGACGGATGTAGAACTGCTGGCCAGGGCCGTCGCCTGGTCGACGGATAATCCGGCAGCACGGAACGAAACGTTTAACGTCGCCAATGGCGATGTATTCTGCTGGCCCGACCTGCTGCCCATCATCGCGGAAGAAATCGACTTGCCGCTCGGCCCGGCGGTTGCCGATCTCTCGCTGCGTGAAGAGCTCGCCGCAAACGCTTCAGTCTGGGCCGATCTAGTCAGAAAGCACAAGCTGCCGGTGCCCGCCGAACTGGGCACGTATCTGGGAGGATCGGCCGCGCTCGCCGATGTCTCGATGGGGGTCGCCGACCGCAATGTTATCACCAGCACGATCAAGATCAGACAAGCGGGCTTCACCGAGTGTATCGACACGGCTGCCTGCGTCACTAAATGGATCCGCCGCTGGCGCGAAAATAGCATGCTTCCACCACGCTGATGACCGCAGAACATCAGCATCAATATTGAATACAGAAATTTGCAAACCCGACCAGTTTGATCACCGGATCTGGTTAGATTATTCTATCCAATTAAGATGAGTCTGTTGCGTCAATCAGTTGAGATCATCACCCATTGCTGTCATTCTCCTCAATCCAACCGGCTGTACGCCGACAGATCGAACGGCTCAAACGGTTCGCCTGCCTGCGCTTTGAGAACCCATTCCGGATCCATCAGCAGAGCCCGGCCGAGCGCAACCAGATCAAACTCCCCTGCTTCGAACCGGCGCGCCACTTCATCGAGATTATCCAGGGCGCTGGTCGGCTCCGCAAAGCTTGCTGCAAGTTCCTTGTCAAAACCGATGCCGCCGACGGTCATCACTGGCTTGCCGGAAAGTTTGCGCACCCAACCAGCCAGCCCCATATCTGATCCCGCGAAGGCAGGGGTCGAAAACACCCGGGTGCTGACGTCGAATATATCCACGCCAGCCTCGACAAGCGCGCCGGTAATGATCGCCAGTTCGTCGGGCGTCTCGGCAAGCTTTGCCTCATAATTCTGCAATTTCCATTGCGACAGGCGGAACAGGATCGGGAAATCAGGGCCGACTTCGGTGCGAATCGCTTTCACCAGTTCGCAGGCAAAGCGGGTCCGGCGCATTATGCCCCCTCCCCACGCGTCGTCGCGGCTGTTGGTCTCTTGCCACAGGAAGGCATCAATCAGATAACCATGCCCGCCATGCAGTGCGACGCCGTCAAAGCCGACCGCCTTGGCATTGGCAGCGCTGCGTACAAATGCAGCAATTATTGCGGCAATTTCATTCTCGCTCATGTCGTCAGGCCGCATCGATTTGGTCTCGGGATACGGTGGAGAGCCTTCCTGTCGCACACCACCCATATGCCAGAGCTGCGGTATGATCTTGCCTCCTGCCGCATGAACATTGTCCACCACCTTGCGCCAGCCAGCTAGCGCGGCTTCTCCATGCAGCACCGGGATATTCTCTTCTCCCATAGTGCCGTGACCGATTGCTGATGGGTGATCCACGCCGATGCCCTCGGTGATGATAAGACCGGCTTTCGCCGTCGCGCGGCGCGTATAATAAGACGCGACATTGTCACCGGGCACCCCGTCTGGCGAAAAATTGCGCGTCATCGGCGACATGACAAAACGGTTGGCAAGAACAAGCGTCCCATATTCGAATGAAGTAAATAGTGGTTCAACTGACGGTCGCATCTTGTTCTCCCGGTAGGCTCTCGATTTCATCGTCGAATTAACCTCGCAAGTAGGGACCTCTCTATCGACAGGCGCGACAAAATGCGGCTTGGCCGAACTTGATATGATGAGAAATCAGCACCAATCTGTCCCAGCGCTCATAGATTGGTGACAAGAGCGCAGGGAAAGCACGATATGACCGACGGATATCAGAATGACGCAGATATAATGGAGCAATCGCTGTTCGCCGTCGCGGAAGCCGATGAGGATATCACGGAACGCCTATACGCGAAATTCTTCGAAGCCCACCCGGAACAAGAGGCGAACTTTTTCCATCCCGCCACCACCAAAGGGCAAATGGTCAACGAAATATTGGAATCTCTGCTTGCACTGGCGCAGGGCCAACAATGGGCAGAAGATTCGATTCGAAACCATGTCATTGCCCATCGTAGCTATGGTGACATTCCATTTCTGCTTTATGGCGAACTGCTCAATATGCTGGTTATCTGTCTCGCCGATCTTGCGGGCAATCGTTGGTCAATCCAATATCAGGCCGCCTGGGACCGGCAAACCGCCCGCCTCATCCGGATTGTTGGCGAAGATTTTTGACGCCGCCATTGTCTTGAAACAATCAGGCCGGAACCACTTGCAATGCAGATTGCGGACAGGCCTCGGCACCCTCACGTGCGGCGGCTTCCAAACCAGCGGGCACGATTGGATCGTCAACATAGACCATTCCGTTTTCATCCAGCTTGTAGACTTCGGGGCAGATTTCAGCGCAGACGCCATAGCCGCAACATGCCGGCTTGTTGATTTCTACTTTTAATTTTTCCTCACCAGACATGTGTCTCTCCTGTGAAATATTCATTAGCAAGCAATTTACACCTTGAACAGATTATATTCAATATGTATAACTCGAATCAACCTTAAAAATGTCCTGGAGAGGAAACAGCATCATGTTGCAGAAATCTAGCCTGGTTTTGCGCGATGGCACGTCGCTAGACGATTTGATCATGCGCGACAGCAATGAAGTCTCGTTGCGTGTCATGACCGATGAAGAGCTTTATCAGCATGAAATGGAGCGGATATTCTCCAAAACTTGGCTATTGTTGGGGCATGAGAGCGAAATTCCGAAATCCGGCGACTTCATCGTCCGTGATATGGCCGAAGATAATGTCATCGTTGCTCGCGACCGGGAGGGTAATATCAATGTCTCGCTCAATGTCTGTCCGCACCGCGGTATGCGCGTCTGTTTAGGCGAAGCAGGCAACAAGCCTATTCATCAGTGCATCTATCATGGCTGGGCCTTCAAGCCGAATGGCGATTTTATCGGCGCACCGGTCGAACGTGAAAAGATGCATGGCAATGATGTTGATAAAAAGACATTGGGTCTCAAAAAAGCGCGGGTCCATCTTTATGGCGGCCTGATTTTTGCCACATGGAATATCGACGGTCCCTCATTCGATGAATATATGGGCGATATCAAATATTATATGGACCAGCTGTTTTGCCGGACCGACAGTGGTCTGGAGTTGCTCGGCCCCCCGCAACGCTTTGTGCTCCCGTGCAACTGGAAGGTTCCGGGCGAACAGTCCGGTTCTGACGGTTTCCACACATTGACCCTGCATCGTTCTCTGATGGAGGGCGGTGTGATGGGCGGAACGGCTGAGTCAATCTATGACCAGGCGCCGGGTATGTACGGAGTCGACGTGTCGTGCGAGCAGGGGCATTCGCTCCGCTGCCTCGAAGCGGAAAAGACATTCAAGATGTTTGCCGATGTGCCATTTGAAGGCAAGTCGGTGGAAGAGCGCCTCAACCTGCTGACGCCACCGGGCATCACCAAGGAGATGATCCCGCAATTGTTCAAAAACCTGTCGGCCGATCAAGTCGAGCAGCTGGCAACCATCCCGCCGCAGGTTGGCGGAATGTTTCCGAACATTCTGATCGCATTTATCTTTGCGCCCCGCACCGATGGCGGGTCGTCCGGTGCGCTCGCACTGCACACTTATGTGCCGAAGGGGCCGGACAAGGTCGAGTTCGTCAATTATATCTTTGCGGAAAAAGATGCGCCCGAACAAATGAAGCGCGACATGCTGCAAAACTCGGTTCAACAAACCGGTACATCGGGCACAATTGAACAGGATGATGCCGACGTCTGGCCAGTGATCATGAAAAATGCACGTGGCGCGGCTGGCAAAACCATGACGCTGAAATATCAAGCGCTGCATGGTCACGAACGGCCCGAAGGCTGGAAAGGGGAAGGACTTCTCTATCCCGGCTTTACCAAGGATGACACGCAATGGAATTGGTGGCTTGCTTATCATAAATTGATGAGTGAAGCCGCTTAGGCGAGAGGAAGAACAGATGACTTGGGAAACAAAATCAACCGCCGCTCCTGATTCCACGACAATCATTCGTGGGCTGGTATCGCGAAAACGCGTACCGCTGGGTTCGGTGATATATAACAAATTGCTTGAAACGCTTTATGATGAGGCAGCTGCTCTCGACGAACGGCGCTTTGACGATTGGGCAGCAATGCTGACAGAGGATTTGGTATATCAGGCGCCTATTCGCATCACCCGTACCGGACCAAATAAGGACCGCGACGTCATGCGGACCATGTTCCACTTCGACGATGATTATAACTCGATCCAGATGCGTCTGGGCCGCCTTCAAAAAAGTGCATGGGCTGAAGATCCACCATCTCGGTGCCGGCGTTTTGTCACGAATGTTCGCATAGGTGAATGCGAAACGGCGGGAGAATATGAGGTCGTCAGCTACATCTATCTGGAACGCAGCCGTGGTGACAATCCGGAAAATGAAAGCCTGACCGCCGAGCGACGTGATGTCTGGCGTGAAGTCGATGGCGCTTATAAGTTGGCGAGCCGGGAAATTATCGTGGATCAATCGGTCCTCGGCATGTCAAACCTAGCCGTCTTCGTCTGATCACGGTGAGCGATTCAGTACCACATTCTATCGTTGTCGTCGGTAGCGGCCTTGCAGGCTTTGGCGTCTTGCGGGAATTACGCAGAGCCGCGCCGGATGCCAAGCTGACCATGGTCACGCTGGAGGATGGGCATTTCTATTCGAAACCATCCCTTTCCACGGCCTTCGCAAAGGGCAAGACAGCGGCCACTCTGGTGACCTCGGATGCTCAAAAAATGAAGACCCAGTTGAAACTGGATGCGCGCATTGGTCGTGAAGCTGAAGCGATTGATCGAGTTGGCAAGGCGCTGTGCACGACCGGCGGTCCGATACATTATGATTCACTGATATTGGCTACAGGGGCGACCCCCTTTCGCCCGTCGCTGGAAGGAAACGCAGCGCATCGCGCTATCTCGGTCAACCAGCTTGATCATTATGACCGGTTTCGTAACGAATTGCCCGAGGGTGCGCGTGTGCTCGTCATGGGTTCCGGCCTGGTCGGCACGGAATTTGCCAATGATCTGGTAACCAATGGCTATAAGCCCATTGTCGTCGATATGCTGGCGCTACCGCTCGCACAACTGGTTCCGCCTGCGGTTGGCGAGAAGGTGCGCGATACGCTCGCCGCCGAAGGAGTGGAATGGCATCTGGGCCGCAAAATTACGGCGATGGATTATAGCGAGCCTGGTCCCGGCTATGTCGCCACACTTGACGATGGCAGCAAGATTGAAGCGGATCTGGTGCTTTCCGCCGTTGGCCTGCGCCCCAATGTAAATCTCGCGGAAGAGGCCGGGCTCGATGTTGGACTGGGCATCAAGGTCAATCAGTTTGGCCAGACAAGCGATCCTGATATCTACGCCATTGGCGATTGCGCAGAATATCAGCACGGCCTGTCGGCCTTCGTGACGCCGATCATGGCAGCAGCACGCGGGATCGCCCCGTCGGCCCTAGGTACGCCAACAGAAATCCGCTTCCCGCCACTTTCGGTGCAGGTAAAGACAGATCTCTTCCCGATCAATCTCTTGCCCCCTGCCCCTTCCACTACCGGAGAATGGCGCGAGGTCGAGGACGATGCGAGTGGCTCCAAATATATCTTTGTCGACAACGACAATGTGGTGCGCGGCTATGTGCTGACAAAAGAAAAATGCGAACAACGTATGGATATGGACAAATTGGTGGGAGAGAAAGCATGAGCCGATTGCTTGAAGGCAAAGTCGCTATTGTCACGGGCGGAGCGAAGGGTCTTGGCTATGGCATTTCTCGTGCGATGGCAAAAGAAGGCGCATCCCTGATAATCACCGGACGCGATGGTGTCGCAACCGAAAAGGTCGCCGCTGAAATCCGCGAGGAATTTGGCACGCAAGCTATTGGTATGTCCGCCGATATGGGCGTGAAGGTCGAGGTCGAGGCGATGGTACAGCGCGCGGTTGATGAATTTGGCGGGCTGGATATTCTAGTCAACAATGCGTCCTTGCTTTCTGATAATGTGCTGCTGGAACACAAGACTGACGAAATGTTGAAACGGACACTCGATATCGGTGTCTGGGGATGCTGGTGGGGCATGCGTGCCGCATTGCCGCATATGAAAAAACGCGGCGGTGGATCAATCATCAATTTCCACAGCATCGATGCCCAGACCGGTGCCTGGCTGCACAGCGATTATAATATCAATAAAATGGGTATCATGGGTCTCACCCGAAGCGCTGCGGTGGAATGGGGCCGGTTCAATATTCGTTGCAATGCTATCGCTCCGACGGGTCTGGGGCAGGTCTTCGCGGAACTGGTCGAGAAAGTACCCGGCTTTCTGGAGCAGGCAACGGCAAATAATCCGCTGAAACGTGCAGGCGATCCTGAAAAGGATATCGGCCCGGTCATCGTATTTCTGGCGTCTGAAATGTCGGCCTTTGTCACCGGTGAGATGATCAATGTTGACGGCGGACAGAATTTACCTGGCTATGTCAGCGTGCCACACAATCTGGATGAGTTGGAAGCAGGAACGTCATGAGACTTGTCGCTGCTGAAATAGAGGCTGATCCGTCACCGGAGGTGGAGCTTTCACCAAGCGTGATACGCATCCTGAGCGGCGCGCTGGATGCCATAGCCAGTCGCGGCGTAAAGCGTCTCTCGATGAGCGACATCATCGAAGCGAGCGGCGTTTCTCGCGGTACGCTATACCGCTATTTTTCCAGCAAAAGCGAAGTGCTCGTGGCTGTTGCGGAATTCGTCTGCGTTGGCTTTGAAACTGGCATCCGCGATGCCGGTAATGGCATTGCAGATCCCATGGAGCGTTTCAAATCGGTGATGCGGTTTTACGGGCAATATACGATTGAGAATTCACCGGATCGCGTGTTCGAAGTTGAGCCTGCTTTTCACCTCGCCTTTTTCCGCAGCCGCTTTGACCGCTACAAACAGGCCGTGCTGGAAGCCCTTGAGCCAACCTTTGATTATTTCGACGGTCTGCTCGATGAACCGATGAATCGCGAAGCATTTGTCGAAACGCTGGTACGGATGCAGCTCAGCACATTGCTGGTGCCGGCCAGTGATGAATGGAAACAGCTTTGGGACGATACGGCAGAAAACGTCCAGAAATGGGCGCTCAAAATCGCCGCCACACAAAAATAGAACGGGAAAGGAAAGCCAATGGCCAGTGTAGAAAAGATCAATAATGAGGAATTAGCGACATTTGCGGACAAGGCGACTGCCGACGCCATGGTCGCCAAGGCAAAAGAACTACGCGCTTTGTTCTCGGCAGAAGCGGCGGCCGGAGAAAAATTGCGGTCACCGACCAAGACCGTTGAAGATGCATTGGTAGAAAATAAAATTCTGCACGCATTGCTTCCCAAGCGTTTGGGCGGCGTTGGACTGTCACTCACTGATTTCTGCCGCATGCAAATCGAAATTGCCAAAGGCGATCCTGCGGTGAGCTGGGTGGTGCAGATCATCAACGGTACCAGCTGGGTTACCAGCATGGCACCTGACAGCGTTCAGGACGTGGTGTTTGCCGATGGCCCCACTACGGTCTGCGGTGCCTATAACCCGCCGGGCAAGGCCCGCAAGGTTGATGGCGGCTGGATCATCAATGGTGCTTGGCCTTACACATCCGGTTCGCGCCAGTCGAAATGGGCGCAGCAGGGTGTTGTGCTGGAAGATTATGAAGGACCAGTCGTGCCGGGAATCAGCATGTGCTATATTCCGTTCAGCGACCTGACGATCAAAGATACCTGGTTTGTTTCGGGCATGCAGGGCACAGGATCAGACACAAGCGTAGCAACCGATGTATTCATTCCCGAAGGCCAGATGGTTTTGATGGATGAGCGTGCCGGACAGATTGACCGGACCAAACGGCATTTTGGTGCACCCACAGACGTGCTGCCAGTGGTACCCGTTGTACGAACGACCGGCATTGCCCAGCTTATCGGTGCGGTCGAAGCGATGTTGGAAATTGTCAGAGCGGAATCAGAATTCAAGCCGGTTCTGACGACGATCATCGGGCCGCGGAAAAATTCCGGAGCCTATATGCGCGATTTGGGTGAATCTGCGGCAATGCTCGATACTGCCAAGCTGATATTGTTCAATCTGGTCGGCGAACTTGACCAGGTTGCGTTGACCGACGGCGAATTGTCCGTGGAAGACAAGGCACGGCATCGCGCACAAGGCGCGCAGATGATCGAGCTGATACATCGCACTTCTGAATCACTGATGTTCCAGGCAGGATCTTCGGCCTTCTCGCTCGACAAGCCAATCAACCGCTACTGGAGAGATGTTTCCATGGCCTTGCGCCACATCCAGAACATCCCGACGATCGGCTATGAAATTTACGGTCGTAATATTGCCGGCGGCGACATGATCTCGCCTCCAGGCGCTTATTGATCGCTGATCAGGCGCGCGCGAAAGAAATCCAGTATTTCGTCGCGCGCCTCGACGGTCGGCTGACCGGCTTCGTCGATCAGGTGCAATGTGACCACGCTGTGCGGGGTTTTGAGTGGTGCATCCGGATTGGCGGCTGAATCGGGCAATACCTTGCCGATGAACCGGTCGCCCAATGCTTCGCTATAGGCTGCAAATCGCTCGGCTTTGCAGAAACTGTCGCCTTCGAAGCGATAGCCAAGCACGGTCAGGTCTTCCGCTTCCATTCGCGCCTTGACCTGGGAAAGTTCGTCGGGATCGATGGCAAGTCCCGATGGGTTGTGCATCGGCAGCGACGGCTGCGAAAGCACCGGCGCAATCACCGACTTTTCCAGCATCATGGAAAGCGCGAAATTCCCGGTGAAGCACATGCCAATGGCACCCACGCCCTCACCGCCACATTCTTGATGCGCCTCTGCTGCCAGCGCACGCAACCATTTGGTCACCGGGCTGGACGCATTACTGGCAAAAGCCCGGAATTCCTTGCTGATACAGGCGCGCGCAATCGTCACCATCGCTTTACCATTGCCCGGCAAAACACCGTCCTCTCCGAACAGGGATGGCATATAGACCGTAAAACCGGCATCGCGTACCCAGCGTGCAAAACGCGCGACATAGGGGCTGATCCCCGGCATCTCCGACATGACGATCACCGCCGGACCGCTACCGGCAATATAGACCCGCTTGGTCTTGCCCAGCAGCGTCACCTCTCGCTTTTCAAAATCCTCCAGAGAGTCCCTTAATTTCGGATCAATATCGGCCATCATGCTCTCCATTTCCTTCAGACGATACGGCACGCACCCTCGAAATCAAGCCGCGGGTTGCGGGGCAACAGACTGTCTTCGCGGCCATAGCCAAGCGTGCAGATGAAATTTGCCTGCCACTGCCCGTCCGGAAAGAATTCAGCGTTGAGCTTTGCCGGGTCAAAGCCGGACATGGGACCGCAATCGAGCCCCAATGCCCGGGCAGCAATGATCATATAAGCGCCCTGCAACGGCACATTCCTTGCGAGAAGGTCGGCAATCACAGCGTCCTTGCCTGCGAATATGGAAATGAAATCGCGCGATGGGAACAGCTTTGGCATTTGCTCGAAAAAGCGGGTGTCGCCAGCGATAATGACCGTTACTGGAGCAGATACGACCTTGTCGATATTGCCAGCATTCACGCAGGGCAATAACCGCGCCCTGGCTTCTGACGACGTTACGAATAGGAAGCGAGCCGGGCAACTATTGGCCGATGTCGGCCCCCATTTCAGCTGATCATAAAGCTGCCGCAGCAAGGCAACCGGAACGGGGCGGTCTTCAAAAGCGTTATATGTCCGGGCAGCCTCGAAGATTACCTCGATGTCCATTTGGTTCAGCCCCAGACAAATGGTAGTTTATCTGGCTGCAAAATACCGCCAGTATGCGTCTTCACCATATAATCATCCTGAATACGAAATTCCGGAATTGCGGCAAGGAATTCTTCGAGAGCAATCCGCATTTCACGCCGAGCAAGATGCATTCCTACACATAGATGCGGGCCGTACCCAAAGCTCAAGTAACGGGTCTTGCGATCCAGCATGACCTTGTTGACGTCCTCATATTCTTCCGGGTCACGGCCGGCGAGGCAGGTTGGCATGGCGATTTTGTCACCGGGTCGAAAGGTAACGCCGCCAATCGTCACTTCCTTCTTGCAGGTGCGGAAGGTTGTAACAGCGGGATAGGCGCGCATCAATTCCTCAATCGCATCAGGAATCATGGCCGGATTGTTCCGCAGCATATTCTGGTCCTCACGATGCGTAGCAATATGGCGGAACTGCCAAGCCATATTGGTCGAGACCGTATCCATGCCCCCGATGAACAAGTTGAAGGCAAATCCGATGAGTTCATCATCTGTCAGTGGTCTGCCGTCAATTTGCGTCGTCACCCCATAGCTGATCAGATCATCGCGCGGATTGGCCTTGCGGTCGGCAATCTCCGCCCGAAGATAATCGACCACTTTTCGGGTACTCCCGGCGATCACGGATAGATCATTGGTGTGGAGCAAGCCCATTTCCCACTCCAGAAATTCCGTTGTCATCTCTTGCGGCAAGCCCATCAGTTCGAGGAACACCTTGATCGGGAATTCAAACGCAAACTCGCTCATGAACTCACACGATCCTTTGGCTTTGATCGTCGCGCAATAATCCCGGGCATATTGGCGGATTTTTCCGTCCAGCTTGTTGATTTCCTTGGGCGTGAACAATGGGTTCACCCATTTGCGATAGAGACCGTGCATTGGCGGATCAGTTTCCGCCGGCAGCGAGCTCCAGCTCTCGCCAACCAGCAATGCGAAGGGAGCGAAATCCTTGTTGGAAAAGCTGTCGGTATCGAAATAGATCTTCTGCAAATCCGCGACGCGACGCACGATCCACGCTGGTGTACCGCCGGGATAGGCGTCCAGCGCATAGAAGATTGGCGGCATCGTGCGATGGATCTCTGGAATAATCCGGTCAAATGGATTCTCGTCTATCAACCCGCCCATCTTGATCGGATATTCGAGCACCAGTTCCTTCGGCACATGGGCCGGAGCCTCGGTTACTTGTTCACCCAGCATAGACACCTCTCACGACATTCCAATCCATTGAATTGGTTTCCACAACATGCGGTAGCACTGACCTGCTGGAGGATAGGTAGGTGCCATTAATTCGGCCTCGATGTGCAATGAGGAGAGAAAGCCACCTCGTCATATCCCGCAATAATATCAGGTAATCGCCCATTGCTTTGCCTACGGGATCCGCCTTCCCGTCCTTTACGCGGGTCAAACAAACATGTCTTTAGGCAGGTTCAGGCACGTGTTAAACTCCGCAAAATATACCCAAGCCAATCAGAATGTGAGAACCTTATCATGAACAGCAAGACCCTTGACCCACTGGACCAGATGGTTGCCGACTATTCGCTGGTCACAAACGGCTATTCCGGCAAGGCACCCAATAATCCTTATCCGATGTTCGAGGAAAAGCGGTCGAAATGCCCGGTGATGCACGGCGACATCTTGCTGGAAAACATGGTTCCCAGCATGGCAGATTATATGATGACCGGACGTCCGACGGTAAGCCTGTTCCGGTACAAGGACATTCACAGCGTCCTGATGAACCCGAAAGACTGGCAAAGCTATATCGTTGGCGACGGTTTTGGCGCGGCGGTAGACAATATGCTGCTGACGGCGATGGATGGCGAGGAGCACGACAAGTTCCGGGCCACCCTGCAAAAGCCTTTCATGCGGTCAGCAATCCGCAAGTTGATCGACACGCTCATCCGTCCGGTTGTGGTGACAGAATTTGTTGATAGGCTGCGCCCCAATGGCAAGGCGGATCTGCTGCGCGAGTTTGCCCTGCCCTTCCCGATCCGCGCAATGTACGCCTATTTCGGTTTCCCGCATCAGGAAAGCCTGCTCTCCAATCTGGCGAGCTGGGCGATTCAGGTCGTCGCCGCACCACAAACCGATCCGGAAATCGCAAAAATAACGGTACCGCAATCCATGGTGGCAGGTCAGTCGATGTACGATACATTGCTCCCCATCGTTCAGGACTATCGCGCGCGGGGCGAAATGCGTGCCGACATCCTTGGTCATATGATGCAGGTTGAGCACGAGGGCGAGCGGTTTACTGATGAGGACATCACCGCCTTCATCCGCATGTTGTTGCTCGCCGCCGGGGAAACAACCACACGCAGCTTTGCCAACATGATGGTGCAGTTGCTGGAAAACCCTGATGTTCTGGATGAGGTCCGGCAAGATCGCAAACTCATTCCCAAGGTGGTCATGGAAACCATGCGGCGCGACCCGACAGCAGGCGCCGTTGCGCGAATTGCGGCCCGGGACATGAAAATTGGTGACGTGGAAATCGCAAAAGGGACGGCGGTGCTCTGTTCCATCGCTGCCGCCAACCGGGATCCGGAAACATATGAAGACCCGGACCGCCTCTGGCTGAAGCGTCCGATGCGACCCCTGCTCAGCTTCGGTTTTGGTCCGCATATGTGCCTCGGCATGCACATGGCGCTGGCCGAACTGGAAGTCGCGCTCGATGCCATACTGGACTTGCCAAATTTGCGTTTTGATCCCGCTTATCCGCATCCGGAAATCAAGGGGCTGAACATGCGTGGTCCAGATGCGGTGCATGTTCTCTGGGATTAAATGTCCGAAATGTTCCACGCAGACAACATAGGCAGCCCTGAAAAGGAACGGTAGAAAGCATGAGCATCGTTGAATTCAAAGGATTTGCAGGAATCCGGCTCGAAGCTGAAGCTATAGGCTCTGTGGAGAATCCATCGATTCTTCTCATCCATGGCGGCGGACAGACGCGCAGTGTCTGGACGGATGTGGCGAAGGCGCTGGAGAAGGCCGGACGCCGCGTGATCAGCCTCGACCTGCGGGGTCATGGAGGCAGCGAATGGTCCCCCGATGGTCGCTATGATTTTGATGCCTATGTCGAAGACTTGCGTGCCGTTCTGGCGCAAATGGCAACGCGTCCGGTCGTGGTTGCGGCCACGCTGGGCGGCTGGATTGCGACCATTGCGCTGGGCAAGGATGCTGCGACACTCGCAGCCGGATTGGTTCTGGTCGACATTCCAACCCATGTGGATAGCGAGACGGCCCGCACAATTAGTGAGCAGATGCGCGAGCGCGCTGCGCAATCAAAAGATCAACCAACTTGGGACCCGCGGATGATAGATCGGCTAGAAGTGTCCGGCTTGACCGATCGATTGACCGAGGCCGCTCCCGGACTTGCTATTCCGGTATTGTCCGTGCGCGGCGCGCTCAACGACATGGGTTCAGGTGCAGAAGCGGCGTCTTTCGTTAGCGCTATGCCCAATGCCGAATTTGTCGAGGTCGAAGATACAAGCTTACTCGTAACTGACGATAGAACCGAGACTTTCAACGCATTGCTACTGGATTTTCTTGAACGGCGCCAACCGCTTGCGGCGCCGGAATATCGTTCCGGCTCTGATGCCCGGACGCTGCGCGATGCGTTGGGCTGCTTTGCTACCGGCGTCACTATTGTGACAGCAGTAGCGACGGATGGTTCTCCCATTGGTCTTACAGCCAACAGCTTTACATCCGTCTCGCTTGATCCGCCGTTGCTGCTCGTCTGTATCGCCAATAAGGCAGGCAGTGCCGCCAAGCTGAAGGCCGCCTCTCATTTTGCGGTCAATGTGCTTCAGATCGGCCAGCAACCGGCATCCGACCGCTTCGCCGGCAAAAGCGAGGATCGCTTCGCCGACACCGACTGGGAACCGGGAGAAACGGGCGTACCGGTGCTCAATGGATCGCTAAGCAGCTTTGAGTGCGCGCAGGATGCGATACATGATGGTGGTGACCATTTCATTCTGGTCGGACGAGTCATAAAGGCAAGCTTTGAACCGCGGCGTGATCCATTGCTATATTTCCGCGGGAAATATCGTCGCCTGCATTTCGCTTAAGGGACGCACTTCCACGCGCATTTCGATGCACTCCTGGGCTGGCATAGTGGGCATTGAACTGACAACTGCGGTAAGCACGCGCGTTCAGGAAACCTGAAACGGTGCTTGAATGGCATCTATTTGCAGATCGGCGTGAGGCGAAAAAACCACATGATGTTCAAATATAAGACGCCTGACAAATTATCATAGGCTAGTGCTTGCTATCGGCGCAAAAGCAGATCTTACGGATACAACAGCTGTCCGTCGGCAACCGCCCCAATTTCTGACATTCACATTAATGCGAATTTAGGTCTGCTTTGCGCCCTAATTGCCGTCATTCCCAAGGCTTACGCTCGTTGCTAAAAGCTGCCAATGCCTGAACCCGATGCGCAAATTGATCGCTTTAGCGTCATAAAATAAGTGAGTGTTTTGTTTTCGCTGCAGCAACTTAAGGAACGAAGACCAATGCAAAATGCTCGAAAGCCGCTGCGTAAGCGACGGTCAACAACATCCGCAGAGCAACGCACAAACAGTATAGCGCGGAAGAAAGGATACGGATCGTGCTGGCATGTCAGAATCCCGTTTTGGAATTCCGGGGCATGACCGGGACTTGCTTCAGCCAGTCAATCACCGCTTTGATCCGCCCGACACTGCGCAAATCACGATGTACAACGATCCAGAAGCTGCGCCTTATTGCTATTTCCTCCGGCAGAATGTGCATGATGGAAGGATCATTTCGAGCCATGAAATAGGGAAGAATCGCAAGGCCCAACCCTTCGGCACACATGGAGCGCTGCATATTGATACTGGTGCTGCAAGTCTGCGGTACCAAGGCTGGATCGATTTCCGAAAGATAACGCAGTTCATCGGCGTAAATGAAATCGGGAATATATCCGATGAGAGGAAATTTGTGGAGATCCTCCGGTTTTTCCGGCTTGCCCATTGCGCTGACAAAGCTTTTGGCAGCGTAGAGGCCAAGACCATAGTCACTAAGCTTTTGTGCAATCAGCGGACCCCGGCTTGGCCTGGCCAGCATGATCGCGATATCGGCTTCCCGCTTTGACGGACTCAAAAAGCCGTTGGTCGTCACAATTTCCAACGAAATTTCCGGGTGCAGTTCGGAAAACTCCCTGAGTTTCGGGCTCAATACCCAACTGGCAAATCCTTCCGACAGGCTCAATCTGACTGTGCCTGAAAAGCGGCTTTGCTCGCCGGTGAGAATGTCATTGGCACTTATTATCGCGCGTTCGGCATCCTCGGCATGGCGCATCAATTCCTCGCCCCGGGAAGTTAAAAGATGACCATTGGCCGCAATCTCGAAAAGGCTGGAGCCCAGACTCTCTTCCAGACGCATGATCCGCCGACCGACGGTCGTACCGTCCACGCCCAGTTTTTTCCCAGCCGCGCTCAGGGTCTTTTGGCGAGCGACAGCCAGAAAATAGCGTAGATCATCCCAGTTCATATTTGATCCTGCATAAATGCATGTTGATAGTGCGAGTCTGCCCATTTCCCTGCAAAATAATATCTGCCAAGAGAGAAGGATAAAAGCAAGAGAGGATCACAATATGCGCCATATACAGCATGTAATCGTTGGCAAGGCAGGCTCGGCAACTCGCCAGAGCGATATATTCGACCCCAATAATGGCGGTATCCAGGGCAAGGTCGATCTTGGCGATGCAGCGGTGCTCGACAAGGCGGTTGATGCGGCGCTCGCTGCGCAACCGGCCTGGGCGGCGACCAACCCGCAGCGTCGTGCACGGGTGATGTTCAAGTTCAAGGAACTGGTCGAAGCGCATATGGACGAGCTGGCCAATCTGCTGTCGATCGAACATGGCAAGGTGATTGCCGATTCCAAGGGCGATATCCAGCGCGGGCTGGAAGTCATCGAATTCTGCTGCGGTATTCCGCATGTCCTGAAGGGCGAATATACCCAAGGTGCAGGCCCCGGCATCGATGTCTACTCAATGCGCCAGCCAATCGGCATTGGCGCCGGCATCACCCCGTTCAACTTTCCCGCGATGATCCCGATGTGGATGTTCGGTCCGGCGATCGCGACTGGTAATGCGTTCATCCTGAAACCATCCGAGCGTGACCCTTCGGTTCCTGTGCGGCTGGTAGAGCTGATGCTCGAGGCTGGCCTGCCGGAAGGCATCTTGCAATGCCTACACGGTGACAAGGAAATGGTCGATGCGATTCTCGATCATCCGGCGATTGGCGGGATCAGCTTCGTGGGTTCATCCGATATCGCCCATTATGTTTACCAGCGCGGTGTTGCCGCGGGCAAGCGCGTTCAGGCAATGGGCGGCGCGAAGAACCATGGCATCGTTTTGCCCGATGCGGATCTCGATCAGGTCGTGAACGATCTCTCCGGCGCTGCTTTCGGTTCGGCTGGCGAGCGCTGCATGGCGCTGCCGGTGGTTGTTCCGGTGGGAGAAGAAACCGCAGACCGCCTGCGCGAGAAAATGATCCCTGCGATGGCGGCGCTACGCGTCGGCATCTCGACCGATGAGGAGGCCCATTACGGGCCGATGGTCAACCCGGCGCAAAAGGCACGGGTCGAAGGCTGGATCCAGAAGGGTGTCGACGAAGGCGCAGAACTGGTCGTCGATGGCCGCGGCTTCTCGCTACAAGGCCATGAAGAAGGCTGTTTCATCGGACCATCCCTGTTCGACCATGTCACCACCGATATGGAAAGCTACAAGGAAGAGATTTTCGGCCCCGTGCTGCAGATCGTCCGCGCCAAGAATTTCGAGGAAGCGCTTACGCTGCCCAGCCAGCACCAATATGGCAATGGCGTCGCGATCTTCACCCGCAACGGCCACGCAGCCCGTGAATTTGCCAGCCGCGTCAATGTCGGCATGGTCGGTATCAATGTGCCTATCCCGGTCCCCGTTGCCTATCACAGCTTTGGCGGCTGGAAACGCAGCGCATTCGGCGACACCAACCAGCACGGCATGGAAGGCGTGAAATTCTGGACCAAGGTCAAGACGATCACCCAGCGCTGGCCCGACGGCACCGCAGATGGCGGCAACAAGGATGCCTTTGTTATCCCGACCATGGGCTAGTTCTCTCTCCCTGACGGTCTCATCCATTCGGGTGAGGCCGTCCTTTAAGTTGAGACATTTGCTATATGACAAATCCGTTCTCCCTGACCGAAGACCAGCTTGCCATTCAGGAAATGGCGCAGAAATTTACTGCCGATGCGATCACTCCGCATGCGGCAGAATGGGATGAGAAGCATGTCTTCCCGCGTGACACGATCAAGCAGGCGGCAGAACTCGGTTTTGGCGGTATCTATGTGTCCGAAGAATCGGGCGGCATCGGTCTTGGCCGACTGGAAAGCGCGATCATCATGGAAGCCATGGCCTATGGCTGTCCCTCGACCAGCGCCTTTATCTCGATCCACAATATGGCATCTTGGATGATCGACACGTTCGGATCGCAGGCGGTGAAGGACAAATATCTGCCCGATCTTGTGCCAATGGACAAAATCTCCAGTTACTGCCTGACCGAAGCCGGAGCGGGATCGGATGCAGCCTCGCTAAAGACCAAGGCGGTGCGCGACGGCGATGATTATATCGTCAATGGCTCAAAGCAGTTCATATCTGGAGGCGGGGAGAACGAGATTTACGTCACCATGACACGGACGTCGGATGACGGTGCAAAAGGCGTCACCTGTCTGGTCATCGAGAAAGACATGGAAGGCGTCAGTTTCGGCGCACAGGAAAAGAAGCTCGGCTGGCATTCGCAGCCCACGGCCCAGGTGAATTTCGACAATGTCCGCGTGCCAGTTGAAAACCGTGTCGGTGACGAGGGCGAAGGCTTTCGCATCGCGATGGCCGGTTTGGATGGCGGACGCTTGAACATCGGTGCCTGTTCGCTTGGCGGGGCGCAGCGCTGTCTCGACGAAGCGGTCAACTACACGAAAGAACGGAAGCAATTTGGCAAGGCGATCAGCGACTTCCAGAACACCCAGTTCATGCTCGCCGATATGGCGACCGATCTCGAGGCTTCGCGGGCGCTGCTTTATCTCGCCGCCGCCAAGGTGACCGAAGGCGCGCCGGACAAGACGAAATTTGCCGCGATGGCCAAGCGGCTGGCGACCGACAAGGGCAGCAAGATTGTCAACGACGCGCTGCAACTCTTTGGCGGTTATGGCTATTTGCAGGATTATCCGATCGAGCGCTTCTGGCGCGATTTGCGGGTGCACAGCATATTGGAAGGTACCAATCAGGTCATGCGGATGATCGTTTCGCGCGAACTGCTGCGACAATAGGGAAAATATGACAGAAGAGCTTATCATCAGAAAAACCGGGATCGGATTCTTCCCCGATGTCGGTGGCGGCCGGTATTTGTCGCGGTTGACCAAGCGACTGTGGCAGTTTCTCACGCTAACCGTAGCGCGTCTGGATGCCGCCGCGTGCAAAGAAATGGTCAATGCGGCTTTCGAGAACAACCTTGAACAGGGGCTGGTGCACGAACGGCGCCTGTTCAAGATCCTGACCGCCACCGAAGACAAGAAAGAAGGCATGGCTGCGTTTATCGAGAAACGCGAAGGCCAATGGAGGGGACAGTAAGACTAGCTGCCACCGCTCTGCAAAGCTGCATCGCTCTGTTTCGCTGACAATCACTGGAGACTAGAATGAAAATCGGATTTATCGGCCTTGGTAATATGGGCGGCGGCATGGCTGCCAATCTCGCAAAAGCGGGGCACGAGATTTTTGCCTTTGACCTGTCGGGCGAAGCGCTCGCGAAAGCCGGTGAAGCCGGCTGCCATCCGGTCAGCGACGTGGCCCAGGCGGTCCAGAACATGGAAGCCGTGGTGACCATGCTTCCCGCCGGTACCCATGTCCGCAAGGTCTATGAATATGAGATCATCATCAATGCCAATCCCGGAACATTGGTGATCGATTGTTCGACCATCGACGTCGACAGCGCGCGTGATGTCGCGACCATGGCGGAAGCCAAGCGTCTCGTCCCCGTTGACGCTCCGGTATCGGGCGGCATCGCGGCGGCCAATGGCGGTACGCTGACCTTCATGGTCGGCGGCAGCGACGAAGGCTTCAAGCGCGCTGAACCGATCCTGGCCGACATGGGCAAGGCAGTAATCCACGCCGGTGGCAATGGCGCGGGGCAGGCAGCGAAAATCTGCAACAACATGTTGCTCGGCGCCTCGATGATCGCGACCTGCGAGACCTTCAAGATGGCCGAGAAGCTCGGTCTCGATCTGCAGACATTCTACGACATCTCCTCAAAGGCCTCGGGACAAAACTGGTCGATGACCAGCTATTGCCCGGTTCCTAGCGTTGGACCGCAAAGCCCGGCAGACAATGGCTATGAAGGCGGTTTTGCTGCTGCCTTGATGCTGAAAGACTTACGTCTCGCTATGGAAGCCGCGCAAAGCGCCGGAGCGGATGTGCCAATGGGCGCCGAAGCCGCGAAACTCTATGAGCAATATGCCGAAGCACAAGAACAGGGCGGAAAAGATTTTTCCGGTATCATTCTGATGCTTGATAAAAATAAACAAGAATAATTGCTACTGCTAGGAAGCTCTATCCAAATAGGATCATGCTCCCCAACTAGCCCAGCAGCCTCTTCGCGCTCATAGCCCCAAGCGCTTTCGGGTGATCGGGGCGCTTAGCAACATTGACGCCTGGCATGAGGCTTTCAACGTAGGGCCCGATTCCAAATATTATTTGGCACCGGAGAAGCGAGACCGAATCTGGTAATTTAGACGGTTATGGCAGCTAATCACACGCGGTTGTCAGGCCGAGATAAGACTGGTTTAGCTTTGAACTAGCGAAAAAAGTTCGTGATACGGAGAGCTGAAGCTTTCGACGGGAGGTATCCAGTGATGCCGCTTAAATTCGATGTCGGTTCCGGATTCTAGCGTAACTTCCAACGCAGCGACCGAATAGATCGATCGGTCACATGAGCTGGTAGACCGATGATGCACGAGAGAGTAAGCGACGAGGTGCTCCGGATGAACCAGAGGCAAGTGGGTTTTTGGCAATTTTGACCCCCGATAAATGACAACGGACGGCCTCCGAAGAGCCCGCCCGCCGTTCTTGGCATTATGCTGCTTGATCAGTCTGGCATCACGGCCGGTTCGTCCGCAAATTTCAGCTGCAGCAAATATTCGCTGAGCGCTCGGGGCCCATTCTCCCAGGCGCGCGTTCCCCAATCGCTCCACCGATCGACTCGGTGACAAAGCCAGAAGTAGAACCGGTCCCGGGCATATTGATCCGGGAAGGTGAGCGACCACAATGTCCGGCGTAGCGGGATGTTCGGCCCCAGCCCATCACCGACAAGCCTGATGGCACCCAGCTTGCCGATCATAACCCGCTCGAAACGATATGGCAGCCGGTCGGCATAACGCTCCAGTTTCTGTAGCGCTACTTCCCATTCGGGCGTCATGGCTTCCGGATCGAGCCCATGCCACCGCTCCAAAGTCGGCAGACCAACCGGCAGCGGCTGGTTCCTAAGGCTGCGTGTATTGGCCAGCATCAGCAAGATCGACACCGCTTCCGGTGTCAATTTTGGGTAATGATAGGAGTCGCGCTGGTAAGTTATGAGCTTCTTGTCGATCAGCCAGCTTTGGTAGAACCGGGACCTGTCGTAGTCGCCAAAAAGGTCGATGGCCTTCTCCTCGACCTGAATGATCCGGCGTTCCGTGATCACCAGAAAGGTCAACAGGAACTCAAGCTCAAGGTCAATATACGGAAGATGCTCCGGCATCGCCATATTGAGGCGCTTGACCCAAAGGCACTCACGAACAGAAGCCCACGTGCTGCCATCTTCATCGATCAGAACCTGGTCGCCTGTGGTTTCACCCGGCGCTGCCATCCAGTATCCCCACGGCAGATTGGGATTGCGCCGTTTTTCGTATGGAATGTTCTCGTCCATTTCACTTCTCCCCTGCATCGAGGCTGACAGGCGGCACGGTAAAGCTGTTCGTATCAATGGGAACGCCTGAACCCGTTTCGCCACCAGCCGCAGCCAACTGATGCGCGAGATTGGCGCACTGGGTGAACACATAATGCTCGTCGCGATAAGTCTGCCCGTTTTCCGCCGACATATGGACTTGATCGCGACCTGGAACGAAATCGTAGGATTTGTCGCAGGCGAACCCGAACCACCATTCTTCTTCACTGAACGTAGGATGTTCTTGCTCGCCGCGCGGCCGGCTGGCCCTTTGCCGGGGCTGCTCTGCAATATGACAGACAGAGATGCGTTCGTCGGTTTCTTCATCGCAGGGCGCGCTGTAGTTCAGCCCGCCATGGGGCTGGACACCAAGGTCTGCTGGAACAGCCTGGTGGTCATAACCAAACAGAGGGTGCTCGGCGCTCACCGCGACATAGCCTGACAAGGTGCCATTTCGGGCGCGCAAAATCAGGCATGGCAATCCGGTTGCCGGATCGATCCATGACAGCTTGTCCGGTTCATCCCGCCATGGCCCGTCCTGCCTTGGTTGAAGCGAGGGAACATGGAACAGCTGGGCCGGGACGATGGAAGTGCCAGCGATTGGATATGGTTTCTTGGGCTCGACTTTTGCCGGAACGCGATTATTGGTTGGCTTCTTCGCCATAGTATATTTCCTTCAGATATAAAAAAAGCCGCAGCGACGGAATGTCGGGCGGCCAAGTTAATGATGGGCACAGCGTTTTTGGTCCGCTGCAAATCCTTGGTGTGTTTGCTACATAATATCTGCTCCGGCTGTTATTGATTGATCGATGATACGGCGAGGCAGGCGATGTCCCGAAGGTCAGCGACCGCTACACGCATGCCTGTTCTTCAAAATATCACGGGGCGGAGGTCGTCTACGCGGCGCCAAGCCTGAAAGGCGGCGACCAAGCTCGCCTGATCCGGATCTTCTGCGAGACAATTGAAGACCCAGGACAGCCACAGTGCCTGAGCGTGATCTGCTGCTCGCCGGGATTTTTCTGATGGCCCGGCCATCTCGGACGCCAAAGGGATGCCGAACAGTTCAGCGCTGACCCTGACATATTGATCTTCTGTCCGGTGAACGTGGATCTTGCGGTGGAGACCAAGATTAAAAATCGGAAGAGCTTCAAGGACATTTTCCGCAAAGTCGGCTTTGGATTTTGGTCGGTGAGACCCACCCGGAGCTTCCAGAATTGCGCAAATGCAATCGGTTTGTTGATCCAGCAGCTTTGTCATTTCCAGTAAAGGAGCGGTTCGGGTCTTTGTTGGATAGGTGTGATGATGGCGCGTGAACAACACGTCATCACCTGGCTGGAAATTGATTTCGAAGGCGCCAAAGGCACGAATGAAGCGCTCGGTATTGCGGCGATAGGGATGATAGACGACGGAGAAGGTGACGATCCGCTCCGAATAAATGGGAAGTTTCATAAAAATTATCCTGAAATGCCAAGCGGGCGGTCATCCTGAGATGCCGCCCGCTTGGGGCTTGGCTGGAGATAGTGAAATGTGCTTAGATGGTATCGGTAGAACCGGTCGCCACTAGAGCTCTGCCCATTATGACGCCGGCTCGACTTTGTTACGCTGCCCGGTAGATCGGACAGGTATAATTGGCCGTGGAATCTTTGAGCTGAGCCCAGGGTTTGAACGTTCGCCTCAAAAATTTGCTGCCCGGGTTTGCGGTCGTTGCTGCGTTCGCCAGCGCCAAACTGCATGCTGGAATGGCGCAGCGTATTAACCCATGGGATTTGAGATGACGGAGCATGATGATCGCTGTCGTCATGACATCAGCCAGCACCTGCTCCTCGACGTCTCCCCACATCCCCTTCTCGACCAGTTCGCCAATGGTTTTAGACGGCGACGGTTTTGCCGGTATCGAGCAAGCTGCTGCATATTCCGGAAGATGGACGGATTCTGCGCGGATAGAGACAGCGCCGCATAGATCAATCCTGCGGTCAGAGACTGGCGAGAGTTCGCGCAGCTGCCCGGGCATGATCAGATCGAACTCGCCAGCGGTTCGGCGCAGAACGGCGAGGTCTTTATGTTCCCCTCCCCATGTTACCAGTACAGCGCCTGGTTCCTGGTCCACGGCGTCAAAGAACGCAGAGACCATTTCCTGTTCGCTATGATCATCGGCGGATAGAACAACCGGACCTTGAATCTCCGGAGTGTCCGAACCCGGTTTAAAGCGCATCACGCACCAGGATGCTGCTGCCACGCGGTGAAACGGCCAGCGTATCTTTTCCTCGGCGTCTTTGCCTTCAGCTACGCCATATCCATTATGACGGTCCCGGTCATAGCCATATTCAAAATCAGCAACGATATAGGCGCGGGTTCTGTCTTGATTGCCTGCACTGCCGCGCGCCGCAAATAGATTGGCTTCGCGTGCCAGCTGCTGCTGGAGATAATCTTGGTTAGACATTTTAGATTTCCTTAAATGAAAAAGGCCCGCCGAAATGGCGAGCCTTGCAGGTTGATAGGTTGGATTGATTTTTACCGGTGACGCTCAGTTGCGGTCATCGTTTTGGCGCCGAACAGCGGAAGCCCCTCGGTTCGGAACCAACTGCGTTCAGCAGCTAGCTTTTCCTCCGCCATCTCTTTGCACCAGACCCGGCGCCCAGCATCCCACCGATATCCTCGAGCCTTGAGCTTATCCTTTGCCGAATATGGCGCGCGCAAAGCTTCCACGAGCACGGTAGGCCTCTCTGCTGCCTGCAGCAGACGCTGCAGATGACTTTGGACCGGACTGTCGCCCGGACCACGCTGGCGCTGCTGCAGCAACCAGAACAGCGACCAGACATCTGCTGCGGCACGGTGGGCATTTGTAAACCAGCCATGCTGCGCCAGCAGATGTTGCTGCGAGCGTCCTTCGTAGCCAAGCTTCAACCACTCTATTTCAGAGCAGCTGCAGGCCCAGGCTTTGCCTTTCAGCCCCGGGTATCGCTGCTCGATCCAGGCTAGATCGAATTTTGCGTTCTGGGCGACCAGCAAATCAGCACGATCGAGAAAGCCGAATGCTGCTGCATCATCAATCTGCTTGCGGGCCAAATGGTGATTGGCGAGGCCGGTGATCAACGTGATCTCCGGTTCCAATTCTACGCCAGGATCTTGCAGCCAGCTTACCGGCCCCATGTGCCCGGTGACCTCGCCATCATCATCGACCCACACCGGCATGATCGCTAATTCGATCAGCTTGTCTTCCTGAACGTTCAATCCTGAAGTTTCTGTATCTAAAATTGCGATACACCTGCCATCGGGCGGCACGCCGTCTTCCGGCATATGGGTGTAGCGGTTCGGGACTGCGCGCAGGACGCGGTAGCCTTCTTCACGGTCAAGCTGTCTGGCAATTGCCTCAAGCTCTGATTGATTTGGTAACATGTTCATTTTGGTTTCTCCTGTTGGGAAACCGGCGTGGCTTAGCCGAGCGCTACTGCTCTTTTTTCCTCTCACCTGCCGGCATCACCGGCAAGGCACTTTCAATGTTCTTTTTCTTCTGGAGGACTTTACCAGCTGCGGATGCTTTGCACCCCGTAGCGCCCAAGGCACCGGCAGGTGCCGTCCAAGGTCATGGATGACCGCCCAGAACAAGGAGGATATTTTCCGACGTGCGAACAAAAGTTCGCCAAATTTGAGGACTAACCAGTCCGAACGATCGCAGCAAAATCGTACGCTCTAAAAGTGCATATGATTTTGCGGTATTGCGCCTAAAAAAACGAATTTGAAGTTTTTCTCAAATTCTGTTTGGAATAGCCAATTCCAGATATTCCGAATGACAATGATTTAATCGTTCGTAATGCTTTCCGAACATATCACTGAATATACTTCGTTCTTGATTTGTGCCAATATTCTGTATAAGCGGGTGTTGTCTAAAGCTGGCGTAACCAGAATTACAGGTTACCAAAATATATTTTAATTTTTTTTGTGATCCCTTGGGAATAAAATCCGTCTGTCATATAACAGTCGATGGAACATTCAACTTTAGACAAACTTCTCAAAGAAACCCTCGAAAAGATTTCGGAAGATTTTCCGGAAGCAAAGCGAAGACTTGACGCATTTAACGATGCGGCTGCCCACATGAAAGAGCATGATGCCAACGGCAACTTGACGCGCCGTGCTTATGACGCGCGTCAGCGGCTACGCAGCGTCTTGCTCGATATGCGGCCCTATCAACGCGCGAAAAAGGAGGTCGGCAAACAGTGCAGGAAAGCGAAAGCAAAGGCTGAGAAAGCCATTTCCGAAGCACTTGTTGCTTATGTGGCATGGCATCAATGGCAGCTTGAATATGACCTGCTGAACGATAAGGATGATGCTACAGAGCAGGTTCCGCGAAGCCGCGAAGACCATAGCCGTGATAGCAAGCTGTCCCTTACTGAACCGTTTATCGACGAACTGATTTCCCGAAATGTGCCGCCATCCGCGCCCGCCCGGCGGCGCAGTTTTGAGCTTGACGTGGTGGCAGATCTCATCAGGTCGAGCCATATTGATCCTGACTATCAAGACCCTTTTAACCCCTGGAATCAACTCGGGAAAGCAGGCCTTCTCGATGCGTACCGGGAAGGAATGTCCGAAGAGGAAGCACGGCTCATAGATCTGGCGATGAACTTGCGGAACCAGGATGCTGAGGACTTGCTGGCAAAAGCCCGGGAATTGCTTCCTTCAGAAATCAGCGTCAGCGCAGAATTTGCGACAGGCGCTGCGCTCCTGATGGACCAGGTGCACTCGCTATCACACGGTGAAGCACGAGCATATGCCGACGCCTATAATTTGCTGCACGACAAGGATATCGAAAATTGCGGGAAACTGCTCGGGATCGCCAACGAATCTGACTTGGAAAAGGTCACTGCGCTGGTTCATTTTATTCGCAGCCAGAACTGGCAAATGGATACTGAACGCCCATCGTGGATGTCAGTAGCATTGCTCAAAAAGGTATACGATCGCTTAGAGCCCGACGTAAATCCGCCAGCGGAATGGGTTCCGCCTCTCATTGAAAAACTATCACGGCTCGCTGAAATCTATGCTCCGAGATTGGACAGCGAAGGCGCTTTTTACGCGATCATGAATTTGGCCATGAACGAGAGCAATGCCCATCTGAACTTTGAAGATCGGGCCAACGCAAGAGACCGCCTTGATCGCGAAGTCTCTCAATTGCGAGACCTCGAATTTGCCGTGAGGAACCATGATACGTTCAAAATTGACGAGTATGGATATATTGTTCGTGAGGAAGACCGCGATTATGAATCCTGTCAGGGAAAGATCTATCAGATTGTCTCGCCGTGGCTCGAAGACGATTTTATAGACGATGAAACGGTAGCCGGGGATACTGAACCCGATGCTTTTTATGCAGATCCATTGGCGACGAATAACGCTGTCCCTGCTATTTCTGAGGATGCTGATGGGGCCCGTCCTGCTGATCAAGATGAAGAAGGCCTGGACCTTTTTAATGGCATATTAGACCATCGGGATGTCGGGAAAACTGGCCGCGATTATGGCCAAGACACGCAAGGATTGAGCAAGACTGACAGTCCCGTTACCGACCCGGCATGCACCGATGATGATGCGGGCGCCCCGTTGGTCGACGCTTCCCAAGCCACCGAAGATGGGGGTGAACTGTTAGATAACTGGGGTATGCAAAGCGGCGCCAGCGAGAACAAATTCGGTTCGCAAGAAGATTCTGAAACAACGGTATCACCGCCCACCGACCCCTTGGATTTATCAGGTGAGACCGATCAAAACATCATTCCCGATGATGGAATACGGCGAGACGATCGCTTGTCGTCAACGCGTGACGATGTTCCTCTGCCAAGCGAAGATCATGGACGTCGCGAATTAATATCGGCGGTTCATTCTGACGTCTCAGAGGCACCAACCCAAAAACCTGACGGAGAGCGCAAGGGTATCTTGCCGCGTCCCATCAGGCATCACCCCAGCCAACCATCTGAAATCAACGACGAGGACATGCTATGAGTAACGAAATAACCCGTCAGGATCCGGCCTATGGGCGGCTGCTTGCGGCCAACAGAAGCCAAACGACAGAACTTGTCCGTTTTCCGATGAAGCTCGCCCGCGAGACCGGCCTCGCCCCGACTTATATCATTGCCAAATATGATGGCGGGGTCGGTAGCAGCACGCTGGCCGCGATCCTGGGAATGTTTATGAATAGCCCCTTGTTCATCGAAATTGGCGGCAACCGCTCCCGCGCGTTTAAAGCTATTAATGAGGCCGATATTGTCAGGTACCCATCATCTGACCCCGATCGCTTTCAACGAGGTTTTGATGCACGGCTACAGCAAGCAAGCAGGCCCGCCATTATCGAGCTTGAGCAATCTCTCTTTCGCGATGCGATTCAAGCCACGGTAGCTCTGAGATCCGAACCGTTTTGCAGTTCCGCTATATTGATATTTGTCGCGTCGAAAAATGACGAGAAACTTGCCTTCCAAAAGTTATCCGATGACTGCGGAATTCACGATCTTATCATGTTTGGTGAACACGAGATACGTGGCGAGAAGCGAGCAGATGTTATCCGGATACCGACGCTTCCGAAAGAAATCCAAGATGCTTTTTATGTTGAAGGACTGAGCATTATGGAAGCAGTCCAGTCTTGCCCGGCACTTTTTACCCGCGCGGGTTTTATCGGCCGCTTACAGCATTTTCATCAGCAAGTGTTCGAAAGGCTGGGAAAATGAGTGACCTACACGACCTCTGGCAAGACCTCTTTTCAGACCAGATTTCTCCGCTGGAAGAAGATGTAATGCGAGGCATTTCGGAGCATATTGATGAAAAAGATCCGGTGATCCTGCTTGCAGCTGTCCTGGTTCACATGCTCATAAAAGTTCTTCTTCAAGACCCGGCAAGCCCATTTCGCATTGCCAGCAGACTTGGAAAAGCAATGGAGGAATTAGAAGCTGGCCTGGTAAGCTTGAGAATGCATGCAGAGGCTGTTGAACTGTACGTCAAGGATTTGCGGAGTGACGCAAATATAACTCTGTACGCGCTCGAACAAGCAAGAGAATATGCAAAAGAGGGCCGGAAAAAGCCGGCGCCAATCCTGAAACTCGACCCCGAACCTGGCTCGGCAGCATGGCGGTATACGCTCAGCCCCAATGCGCTTGGCCGGGTTACGACGTCCGCGTTTTTGGCCTCGTTCTGTGGAAGCGGACTCATGACCGCCGCGATATTATTGCTCACACGATGACAATATTGTCACCCATTCTGAAAAATGGGGCTGCAGCGCTTGATGCCAGCAATCTGCCAGTTCGGTCAAATTAACTGGCCTATAAGGAATATCATAACAATGCGGATTAACATGAGACGCCATACCGCGGACGGTTGGCATATAGAAATCATACAGTCGAAAAAGTGGGACGCTAATGACGACCAAAGCAAGCACACACCTGTATCAGCCGCTGTTTTTAAAAAGATTATGGCGGATTTTACCAGATATGGCGAAAACTGCCCCCAAATCCTTTCGATCAATAGCTTTGATCTTGATTTTCACTACCAGTGTGAAATAGAAATCCAACTGCCCGGTGGGGTCGTAATGGAGGTCGCTTCACAAACTAGTTTCGGCACCCCCCCGGTCCCAGAAACTCTAGCAGAAGCCTCCGATGAGGCCGCAGAATTAGTTTCTGATCTCGTTGGCTACTATGCGGGGTTTGGCTTCGAAAAACTTACTGATAAGTTTGATGACGCCCGATCAGGGCTCAATAAACTGTTCGAGCAATGGTCGAATGATGGCGATGCGCAAATTCATCTTGTTGACCTGCGAATAAGAACAGACCCACATTGGCAGTATACATTTGATATACCCGTTCAAATAACGATCAACTGCTTAGGTGAAGCTCTTTTTCCAGCGGATATGCATATCGATGCTTGGGATCCGGAAGGTGCGGTAGCTGAACTGATGGAGTTTCATGCGGAAATAAAAACAAGAACGCAGGCAAAGACACGTCTGGAAACGCAGGGAGCGGACGGTTTTATCGATCTAATCGCAATGAATTCATTATTGCTCGTCGGCAGCATCAAGGCACGGCCGGAGGACTATCTTCCTAAACTTCGAGAGCCCGAGCTACATCCGGATTTTGAAGTAAAGTACGGCCGATTTTATCTTGATGCAACCGACGTTGATGATGCTCGCATAACATGGCAATACGATTCCGTTCAATTATCCGATCTAGAAATTCTGACGTGACCCCCAACCTTCATCCATTTGTGATTAGAGTCTCGGCATCGTTATTGCGCGACTGCGCGGGTGAAGCAAGGGGCTGCGTAGCGTAGCCTCCGGCTATGCGGAGCGAAGCAGCCCCTT